>Ga0315336_1000657_pt1 | contig 86604 bp, 78 predicted proteins | sample ASW5metaG_FD_204512 | JGI IMG/M metagenome (GOLD analysis project Ga0315336, IMG submission 204512) | Ammonia-oxidizing marine archaeal communities from Monterey Bay, California, United States - ASW #5 | ecosystem: Environmental > Aquatic > Marine > Intertidal zone | place: USA: California...
GGGCGCGCACCGTGCCGGGGGCGTAGATCGCGGCCATGCGTGGGCGGTTCGTGGTGTTGTGGCTCATGGGGGAATCCTCGGCATGAAGCGCCCCGGCCGGAACCGGGGCGCTATCTGTGGTGCAAGGTCAAGCGGCCAGTGCCTCGGCCTGCGTCTGCTCATCCGCCACGGCGGCGAATTCCTCCGGTGCTTCGGCTGCCTCGTTCGTTACCACCTCCTGCACGGTCTGCTGCGTGGCTTCGGCACGGAAGATGGCAGGCATCCAGCCGGTGCCATCGGCCAGCCGTTCGGCTTCGCTGGCAATGTCGCCTTTTTTCAACTTCGCCAGCCGGGTGACGTGCCCCGGTGCGAATTCGCCCACGGCTTCCAGAATCGCGGCCTTCGGCAAATGCTGAAAATAGCCGTCTGCGGTGGGTTGCCACCATGCCACCATGTCCAGCGCCACCGCCTGCGCCAGTTCGGCACCAGGCTGGTGCTGCGTGGCGCGGGGCGTCACCACATCGACCGTGGATGCCACGCATACGGCCAGCAGGCGCACCAGTTCATCCTGCGGCTTCGCCAGCAGTGCGACGAACAGTTCGGCGCTGTCCTCCGACAAGACTTCACCCGCTACCTGTTGCAGTTCGCGCAGTACCACGGCGGCGGGCGATTCCGGCCAGTCCGGGGCTATGCCTTCCAGCCGATCTTGCTGGATCAGCTTCACACCCAGCGGCAGATCGTGGCCGTAGTGGCTGCCTTGCAAGACAGTCTGCACCATGCCATGCACCAGCGCGGCCAGCGCCACCTGCGGATGCCGTGCGACTTCGATTTGCAGCGCGGCGGTACGGTGGGCACTCAACCGCTGTGCCAGTCGGTCGGACACGGCGGCGGTCTTGGGGGCGTCGTCGGCTTCCTCGCCGGTGTCGTCGTTCCCAGCTTCGCCCTCGCGGCCGAAGCCCTGCCGCAAGCGTTCCAGCGTGCGCAGTGCCTTGGCCTCGGCTTCGCGCAGCAGGCCACGATGAATCACGGCCTCGCCGTTGCGGTCGATGGTGACGATGGCACCGGCGGCAGCTTTGACGGCATCCCCGTAGTCCTGCAAGCCATCCTCCAGCGCCTGCAACTGTTCGCCCAGGTGTTCGCCTTCCTCCTGCAAAGCGTCGGCCTTTTCTTCATCGTCGGCGTCCAGGGCGGCATCCACGGCCTCGGCCAGCGCCTGCATCTTGGTTTGCAGCTTCTCGATGCGTTGGGCTTCGCGCTTGTTCGGGCTGCGGCGCTGCCTCGGGGCGCGCTGGAAGGCTTGCAGGTCGGCATGGGTCGTGCCGGGGGTGGCATCCACCCATGCCCAGCCTTCGGCCTTCACCTCGGCGGCAAGGCTGGCCAGCTTGTCCTGCGCCAGCCGTTCCAGCAGCGTGGCATCGGTCAGATACACGCCGCTATTGGCTTCCGCGAACAGATCGCGGCGGGTGCCACCGCCTGCGGCCTCGTAAGCATCCAGCCCAACGAAGCGCACCAGCGGATGCCGGTAGGCGTCAATCTCGCGCTCTGTCAGGCGGTTGCGCAGGTTATGCGGGCTGCGCTGCCATGTCGGCGCATCGTAGAACGCGGCTTCCTGTGCGGCGTGGTCGTCGGTGATGGCAAGGGCCATCAACTGGTCAAGGCTCACGGCTTCGGCCCGGTAGTCGGCCAGCAGCCGGGGCGAGACGTTAGCCAGCTTCAAGCGGCGCTGTACCACCAGCGGCGTGACGCTGAAATCTGCGGCAATGTCCTCGATGGGGCGGCCTTCGGCCACCAGCGCGGCAAATGCCTCGAACTGGTCGGCGGGGTGCATGGCTTCGCGTTGCACGTTCTCGGTCAGGCTGGCGGTGCGGGCGGTGCCATCGGCCACCAACAGGCAAGGCACCTCCCATTCCTTGCTGATGCGGTGCTTTTTCGCCAGCAGCTTGAGGGCGGCAAGGCGACGGCCTCCGGCCACGACTTCGTAACGCTCGCCGTCAGCGGTCGCGGTCACGATCAGGTTTTGCAGCAGGCCGACACGCTGGATGCTGGCGGCGAGTTCGGGAATCGACATGCGCGGGGTCTTGCGCACGTTGCGGCCCGTAGGGCGCGATACCAGCCGCGACAGCGGCACAAGAATCAGATTCTTGCTCGGGTCGGCGGCTTCCAGCAGCACGGCAGGCGCGGCGCTGGCCGTGGCGTGGATGGCTTGGGCTTCGGTGTGGTTGATGGCGTTCATGGTGAAAACTCCTTGCGATGATGGAATGCAGCAGCGAATGACGCGGCAAGGGTTGCTGCCTGCCCCTGCCGCGCAGGGAAATCAGGCTTTCAACTGGCGCAGGCCGTCGGCCAGCAGCCACAGGGCGCGATTGAGGCGCACATCGGAATCAATGCCCTGCACCGGGCGGGTCTGCTGGCGGCGTCCGTTGGCGCTGCGTCCAGACAATCCGCCTTTGGTCAGGTTTTCCTGTATGCGGTTGAAGGTCATCCACAAGTCCGGGCGGCGGTCGTCGAACCGGCGCGGCATCAGGATTTGCGATTCGGTGATGGGGGCTGGCTTGTCCGGGTCGTCGTACTTGAGCGACAGCGCGGCGCGGGCGAATACTTCGGCCTCGCCTTCGTCCAGCGTGATGGCCTGCATGGATTCACGGGACTCCAGCGCACGGTCGAAGCCGTGCAGCACCTGATAGGCACCTTCGATTACTTGTCCGGCCACGTCGCCCTTATGCGGCACGCGCACATCGGCCACGGTATCGCCGCAAACAAGGCCATTGCTGCACACGAAACGGAACATGCCGGCCAGCATCTGGTAGCTACTGGTGCCATCGTGCGAGTTCAGCAGGATGATTTCGTTGGCTTCGCCTCGGGCGTTGATCTGGCTGGCATGGCGCAGCCGGATCATGTGCTTGGTGTAGTCGCGGCGGTCTTCGTGGCGGGTGCGGGTCTGCGTCACCATGAAGGGCTGAAACCCTTCCTTGCGCAGTTCGGTCAGCACCGTGGCGGTGGGGATATAGGCGTAACGCTGGGAACGGCTTTCGTGTGGCGCTTCCGCAAAGATGGACGGGGCCACGCGGTGAATCTGGTCATCGGACAGCGGGGAGTCGCTGCGCAGTACCGGGGAACGGGAAGCGAAACGGGATGCAAGCATGGTCTTTCTCCTGACGAAAAGGGTTTGCTGTTCAAACCGCACACCGGATTCCTAGATTCGGAGCCCAGCCTTTCGGCTGTTCGGTGCGGTTGGCACGAGGAACCCGGTTGGCCCTGTTGCCACCGTCTTTCCTGAGTTCATCGCCCGCGACGGTCAGGAGCCCACGGACGTGGGCCGTCAAGGAGAAAAGCGGCAGGTAGGTGCGGCCCGCAGGCGCAGCCGAGGACACGGCCTGACGCGCCTTGATGGCACGCGGCCACGGGCTACAGTCGCGAGCAAGGTGATGGAGTCAGGAGAGACGGCTGGACATGGCAACGGCCGCCGCGATGTGCAAACCGCACGCAAGCGAAGCGCGCAGGCCCGAAGCTGGAAGCCGGGCCGCAGGCGTCAGGGATGTGGAAGGCTGGCGAATGCCAGTCCTGTCAGGGATGAGCGAACAGCGAACCTGGAGCAGCGTGGTCCGCGAAGCGGAGACGCAAGGAGGCACTTGACTTATTATTTCATCTGTATAGGCAATCTGCCACTGAGCAACAGCGTGTGTTCAACATACACGCAAAAATGAAGCTTCCGGTATAAAAATATTTCTCAGAAAATGGTTCGATAATGAAAGTTTTTCTCTCACACAGCAGCAAAGACAAAGAGTCCTATGTTCGGCTGGTCGCAGACAAAATAGGAAACGGAAACTATGTTCTTGACGAACGAACATTTGAAGATGGGGAAATAACCAAGGATGAAATAATCAAGGGCATAGATGAAAGTGAGATGTTCGCTTTTTTTATATCCAACACCGCTTTGGATTCAAAATGGGTGAAGTCTGAGATTGATCGGGCGGAAATTAGGCTAAACTCTGAGCAGCTTAAAAAAATATATCCAATAATAATTGACCAGTCGATTAAGTATGATGATCCTAGAATTCCAATTTTTCTAAAGGAACATTACAACCTAAAGCTAATTACTCGCCCAACTGTCGCTGCCAGACGCATTAAGTCAAAACTTCGCGAGCTTTACTGGCAGAAAAGCCCAGAGCATAAAAAAAGGCAAACTATTTTTGTAGGTAGAAATGAAATTCTCTCAGATTTTGAGAATCGAATGGATGACATTGATTTTCCAAAGCCTGCGTGCGTCATTGCTTCAGGAATCTCAAAAATAGGTCGATCAAAATTAGTGGCTAGAGCGCTCGCAAAGTCGAACATCGTGGCCGATAATTTTTCCCCCGCCAAGATAATATTAGATCGGGTGGATAGCATTGAAGATTTGATAATTAAAATCATTGACACGGGTCTGACTTGCAATGACAGGAATCTTGCAGCCGATTTGCTAGAAAAACCAGTCTCTGAAAAAGAAAAAATCCTTGCTGAATTGCTGCGACAAATACATGATGCGCGCGAGGTGTTGTTTATAGAAGATAATGGTTGCTTAGTTGATTACACCCGCCAACCAATTTCATGGCTGATGAACTCTTTGGAGATGCTTGGAAACATTGGATCGCCAGCCGTTTGCATTTCCGCTCGTTATCGAGTAGATCGACGAGCAGTGAGGGGCAGGCCATTAATTTACACCATTGAGGTACCTGAACTTAATCCAAAAGAGCGATCCGGCCTTCTAAGAAGAATCTTGGAGCTATATGAAATTAATCTTGATCCGGATGACTTTAAGTATTTTTCAGAACAACTCAAAGGGTTTCCTGAGGAAGTATATTATTGCGCCGACCTAATAACAGATCTAGGCGTAGCACAGGCAAAAAAAGAAACCCATCAAATCACAGAATTTAATGAAGAAAGAGCATCGTTGCTACTTAGAAAGTACGAAGGAAATAGCGATGTTCTTGATTTTATATATTTACTATCAGAATTTGAATTTATTGGCGTCAGCTTTCTTTATGAGATTGTCGATGAGGAACAGTATGGGCCAATTTTAGAGGATCTGATTACACACCTAATATGCGATTACATAGGTAGTGAGAAAGATTACGTCAGGCTGAATGATGCTATCAGGGATTTTGTTAAGAGAAATAGGCTTTCTTTAAGGGGGGATCTGCGGAATAAGCTTCGCGATCATGTGCAAAGCTTCATAAGAGACACAGAAAAATTTGATCGTGATGCTGCTGATTTTTTCTATTCAATAAAAGAAGCGTTGGCTAGCGGGAAGCATATTGACGACAAATTCTTAGCCCCTTCTCATATTCTTAGAACAATCAAAGAGCTTTATCAAAAAAGAGAAAATCTCAAGCGAGTTATTGAATTGGCCGACATGCTCCTAGGCAAAGAAGGCTCGCTTGACCCTCGAGTGAGCAACGACGCCAGATACTATCTTTGCCTCAGCTTAGCCCGGCAAAAAGATAAGCGCCTTCTTAAAGAGGTTCAGAAAATAGACGGGGCTGAACATGATTTTGTTCTTGGATACTATTATCGGCTTTGCGGCCGACACACAGATGCCATTGAACGCCTATCCAAACTTGTAGATACACCCTACATATCTTCTCGCGCCAAACGAGAGTTGGTTCAGGTTTATCTCTACATTGAAGAATATGAGAAAGCACTGGGCATGGCAAAGGACAACTATGAACTCAACAAAGGCAATCAGTTCTTTATTCAGTCCTACCTTAATTGCTTGCTCAACAATGAAAACTGCATTTCCAATAAAGATTTGATATCTCGGTTAATTGGTGAGCTGGATGAAATAAAATCCCAACAATCCATTGAGATGACTTTTATAGCCAAAGCGCAATATTCATCAAAGATTGAGCACAAGAAAACGCCCGCATACAATTATATTGATGATGCACTAGGATTGGATCAAGATTCAACTTACCCATTGCTGGCAAGGTTTGACATCTCTTTGAGGCATTTCGATTTGCCAGTTATGGAGTCCACCCTATCTGAGCTTCAAAGGGTGGCACAAAAGCGAACAATTTCACAGAACACAATATTTAAAAACAAAGCGTACTATTTGGCTGCAAAAGGGGATCTCCCAGAGGCATATAGAGTGCTAGAAACCAGTCTTCAGAATTACCCTGGTGAAACTATCCAACGCCTAAAACAGAAGCTCCTTGACGTCTCAGAAAGAAAGCCTGATCTTTAATGTGCTATTGCAAAAAGCGTTGGCGCCTATAGCCCTGATGCTCTAATGCAAGCTATCAATTTTTGGTTCAAAAACTTTTCTGCACATCACCCCAAAGAGTAATCGGTCGCCTCGTAATATGAATTACGACCGATCTCGTTTGGGGGATGGTATTCTGCGAGATTCGAGCAGACGCCGCGTGTTCTCCAGCTCTTTTTGCAGCAATTCGGCATCCGGCAGTACTGTCCGGTAGTTGGCCGCCATTACCTTGGTCGGCAAGCCATCCAACGCATACCGTGCTAGGGCATGGCCCTTGTCCGCGCACAGGATCAGGCCCACCGGCGGGTTCTCGTCCGGGTAAGCCCAATGCGCCTTGGCATAGTTGCAGTACATATGCATCTGCCCCACATCGGCATGGGTCAGGCTGCCCAGCTTCAAGTCAATGATGACCAGGCAGCGTAGCTTGCGATGGAAGAACAGCAGATCCACCCGATACCAAGTCTGGTCGATGCGCAAGCGCCGCTGCCGCCCGACGAAGGTGAAGCCTTCTCCCAGTTCCAGCAGGAAGTCTTCCAGACGCTGGATCAATGCCGCCTCCAGGTCGGATTCCGAATACTCGTCCTTGAGGTCGAGGAACTCCAGCACATACGGGTCTTTGATCGCGTCATTGGGCGTGACGGCGTCCTCGGGTCTGGCCACCGAACCCTTGACCAGCATCGCCGCCTTATCCTTTGACAAGGCCGTGCGCTCGTAGAACTGGCTTCCAATCTGCCGGTCGAGCTGGCGCACGCTCCAACCGCCGCGCAACGCCTCGGCCTCGTAGAACTGGCGAGCATGGTCATCTTTGACCGACAGCAGCCGGACATAGGCCGACCACGGCAACGTGAAGGTCTGAGCCAGTTCGAAGAGATCGAATTTCCGAGACACTGTCTGGGATTTCTCGGCTGGCGACTCATTTCCCAATTTCCCAGACACTGTCTGGGAAATCTGGGGCTGGGAGTATGCGAGGAAAAACGCCGCATACTCTCCAGGTTGTTGACACCGAACCCGCGCCCGAATCGGGCCGTCAAATCGGCGGACAAGCGCGCCATCAACTGCTCGCCGTAACCAGCCCGCCGCCTGCCTTTCTGCTCGGCTTCGACGATTCGGCGGCCAATCTCCCAATAGCTGGCCGTCATCAACGCATTGACACTGCGTGCCGCAGCTTGGCGCGTCGCATCCAGCAGTTCCACGATGCCGCTGTGGATGCCGGCGTAGCCGGCCGGCAAGACGGCGGGTTTTTTCCCCGCCGCCGGAAGCGTCTTCTTGCTCATGCTGCTGCCCCCTCGGCACGCCGCGCACCCGTGATCGTCTTGCGCCGGTTCGCCACCAGTTCCGCCGCCTGGCGCACCGGGTCATCCTCGGTGTGGACGTAGCGCATGAACATCGCCACGGTCTTGTGCGCGGTCAGCGCCATGCCGACCTTCACCGGGATGCCCGAGTTGGCAATGTCGGTGGCCGAGCGGTGGCGGATGCCGTGCGTTCCTACATGCGTTGCACCCGCCGCCTTGAGCACGCGGCTCCAGCCGTTGTAATACTCGCCCGTGGTCAGGTGCTGCCCTGGATGGCTTGGCGACGGCAGGACGTGGGGGCAGTCTTCCCGCCGTGGTGCCGTCGAGAGCAGCCGGTGGGCTTCCTCGCTTAAGGGCTTCGACATGCCGCCGGTCTTGCTGTCCGGCCAGACTACCCGCCGGTTCTCCAGATCGACCCAATCCCATTGCAGGCCGACGATTTCGGAGCGGCGGCCAGCGAACTCGAACTGCAAGCGGATCGCCAGGGGAATCACGTAGTTCTCCAGCCCCTCCGCCTCCAGCTTGTCGAGGTGGCGGAAGATCCGCCCCATGTCCTCGTCGCTGATGAGGTGGGTGGCTTTGCCGTTGGGGTACATCGGGACATGGCGGCATGGGTTCGTGCCGTCGGAACGGTAGCCCCACACTTCGGCCAGGTTGAACATCCGGCGCATAACGCCGAACGTGCGGTTCGCGTCGGCGGGCTTGTGGGCCATCTTTTTCATCATCCCGGCGATGTCCGGGCGCTTCACGTCTCGGACTTTCAGCCGGCCAATCATCGGGATGATGTTGCGGTCGATGACGCTCTGGTAGCCTTTCTGCGTGCTGGGCTTGTTGCGCTGCTTGGAGTAGTCCTCCATGAACTTCGCGCACAGCTCTTTGACCGTCGGTGCCGTGCGCGCCTCGGCCTTGTCCGCTGCTGGATCGCCGCCCCGGCGCACTTGGGCCAGCCATTCCTGGGCCAGCGAGCGGGCCTGCTCGACGGTCAGTTCCCCGTACTGGCCCAGCGCGGGCTTGCGGCGCTCGCCAGCATTCGTGCGGTACTGGAGCATGAAGACCTTGCGACCGGCAGGCGTGATCTTGCACAGGAAGCCGGGAACAAGGGTGTCGCGCAGCTCGATGGGTTGCGCCGAGGGTTGCGCCGCATCGACTGCGGACTTGGTGAGTTTGATCTTGGCCATAGCTGACTCCTTGGAGAGACCCGATTCCAGGAGCCTCTTGGGAGCCAAGCGGACGGAAGCCGGGTCAAGTTTCGGAAAGCACCGGCATAGGATGAACTCACGTAAGTTATTGATAAACCTGCAACAACGGGCTGTGGCGTAGTCCAGCGAAGTTCGGTGCTGGAGTCATGGTGAAATAAAAAACACCCCGCGTTGCATAAAGCGTTGGAGAATCCGGCCGATATGCCTTTTACCATGTTTTCCCAAGGAGCCTGGAAATGGCCGGCATTCTCGATTCAGTCGATCAACGTACCCGTCTTGTGGGGCAGAATCGCCTGGAGATTCTCATGTTCCGGCTCGGCGGGCGGCAGAAGTTTGCCATCAACGTCTTCAAGGTGCAGGAAGTCGTCCAGCTGCCGAAGATGACCCTGATGCCGCACCGTCACAGCTCGGTCTGCGGCGTGGTCAACCTGCGAGGGCAGACGCTGCCGGTGGTCGACCTGTCACGCGCCATCGGCTTGCGACCGCTTGTGCCGGATGAGCGCAGCACCATCATCGTCACCGAGTACAACCGCACCGTGCAGGCTTTTCTGGTCGGTGGCGTCGACCGCATCGTCAACCTGAACTGGGAAGAGGTGATGCCGCCGCCAACCACGGCTGGTCGCCAGCATTACCTCACATCCATCACCAAGGTCGATAACGAGTTGGTTGAAGTGATCGACGTGGAGAAGGTGCTCGCCGAAATCGTGCCCTACGACACCAGCATTTCCGCCGAACGCCTGGCCGATCCGATGCTCGAGCGCGCCAGGGGCCGCGAAGTGCTTTGCGTGGACGATTCCACCGTCGCCCTCGCGCAGTTGCGCGAAACCCTCAGCCAGCTCGGGCTGAAGGTTCACACCGCCAGCGATGGGCTGAAGGGTCTGAACATGCTCAAGGCCTGGGCCGATGCCGGCGAGGTGTTGACCGACAAGTTGCTGATGGTTTTCACCGATGCCGAAATGCCGGAGATGGATGGCTATCGTCTGACCACGGAAATTCGCCACGACCCGCGCCTGCGTGATCTGTACGTGGTGCTGCACACGTCGCTGTCGGGCAGCTTCAACCTGGCGATGGTGCAGAAAGTCGGTTGCGACAACTTCCTTTCCAAGTTTCAGCCGGAAAAGCTCGTGGACGTGATCCAGGACCGTCTGAAAATGGAAGAGCAGGGCTGATCAGCCCCGCGCTCTGTCGGCTGCTGAACAACGCAGTCGAGCCCTGATATGCTGCTGCGCTTCCCCTCAGGAGGCGCAGCATGCATCTCTCCTCGCTCTATCGCTTCCCCCTCAAGTCGGCCGCTGGCGAATCGCTGCAGCAATGCGCGAGTGACGCGCTGGGTCTGGTCGGTGATCGGCGCTGGATGGTGGTCGCTGCCGGAACCGGTCGCTTTCTTACCCAGCGTACCGTACCCAGGATGGCGCTGTTGCAGGCGCGCTGGCACGGTGAAAGCGCATTGCGATTGGCCGCGCCGGGCATGCAGGCGCTGCTGGTTGCCGTGCCGGATGCCGAGGCGATGCGCTGCGTGCAGATCTGGAGTTCCAGTGCCGTGGTGCCTGATGCAGGCGAGGCCGTAGCGGCCTGGCTGACGGATTTTCTCGGTCAGCCCTGCCGCCTGGTGTATCTGCCCGAAGACGATGGTATTCAGGTCGATCTCGACTACGCACGGCTTGGCGAGCGCACGGCATTCAGCGATGGATTTCCCTTTCTGCTAATCGGCCAGGGCTCTCTGGACGACCTGGCCCGTCGGGTGGGGCGCCCGCGGGAAATGTTGCGGTTTCGCCCGAACCTGGTGATCAGCGGCGCGCAGCCTTATGCCGAGGACGGCTGGACGCGTATTCGCATCGGCCAGTTGGCGTTTCGCATCGTCAAGCCCTGTTCCCGCTGCGTCATTCCCACCCTCGACCCGTCCACCGCCGAGCGCGATCCCGATCGTGAACCGCTGAATACGCTACTCACGTATCGCAAAGGGAAGGGCGGCGTCTTTTTCGGTCAGAACCTGATCGCCGAAGGCACCGGTGAGCTGGAGGTGGGGATGCCGGTGGAAGTGCTGGAGTAATTCCAGCCAGGCCTGCCCAAGTGGGCAGGCCTGTTCGGTTTGCCTGAAGGCTGCATCACTGCGATTCGAAGAAGCGCTCGTGCCATTCCACCAGCGGCTGCGGCGAGTTCAGTTTCTGTCCGTAGATGACCGAGTAGGTCAGCACGTTCTGCACATATTGACGGGTTTCGTCGAACGGAATGCTCTCCACCCATACATCGAAGGACAGGTGCTCGGCGTTGCGCAGCCATTGACGTACCCGGCCCGGCCCGGCGTTGTAGGCGGCCGAGGCGAGCACGCGGTTGCCGTTGAACTGGCCGTAGATCTGGCTCAGATAGGCGGTGCCCAGTTGGATATTGGTGTTGGGGTTGAGCACCTGCTGTTGTGAGGTCAGTGGGATATTGAAACGTCTGGCGGTTTCCTTGGCCGTGGCCGGCATCAGCTGCATCAGTCCAGTGGCGCCGACATGGGAGCGGGCGTCGGCCATGAAGGCGCTTTCCTGACGGGTGATGGCGAACGCCCAGCTGGGGTGAATCTCACGGGCCCTGGCGGACTGAATCAGCGTGCTGCGATGCGCCATGGGGAAGCGGATATCCAGGTCGTCCCAATACTGGGCCTGGCTGATGGTGCGGATCGCTGGGAAATACCATTCCTTTTCGTAGGCAAGCCGCGCCTGCGCCACCAGTTCGTCCCGGCTGAACAGACGGCTGACGTGATACCACTCGCGGCGGCCATCGACGATCTGCCCGCGGTCGTGAAATTCAAGGGCACGACGGATGCCAGCGGTGTTGCGCACTTTCTGCACGACCTTGCTATCGAGCGCCAGTGGTTGGTGGTTGAGCTTGTACGGTGCCTGAATGCGGTCGGCAGAAAGAAAGCCGTAGAAGTCCCGCTCCCTGGCGACCGGCTGGTAAAGCTGTGCTGCTTGCTGGCTCTCGGGCTTGGCCAGTTGCAGGCTGCGCGCCTGCCAGTAGCGCCAGCGATTGGTATTGGCCAGCTCTTCGGGGAAGTGTTGAGTAAGCCGGTATGCGTCATCCCACTGACCCAGGCGCAGCAGCAGTCGGGCACGCCATTCGCTGACGGTGTTGTCACGCAGTTCGGGGTCGTATTCGGCCATCACTTTCAGGGCGCGTGCGTCGAAACGCTTGGCCAGCGTCAGACCGATCTGCCGGGCGATGGCGACCTTTTCTTCGGCTGAGAAGGCGAAGCGCCGAGCGTAGCCGTCGAGCAGATCCAACGCTTGCTCGGGATCCTGACGGGCGAGGCGGCGCAATCCGATCGACACGACGTCGGCCATTGCCGGGCTGGTTGGCGCGAAGCGATCCGGCTGGCGAAGCATCTGCGGCTTCTGTGCGACATCGATCATCAGCTGCCCCTGGGATTGCAGGGTCGGCAGGCGTTTGACCAGATAGCTGGCCACGCCGTAATTGCCGCTCTCGACCGCCAGCTTGGTGCGTTTCCAGCGTCGTTCCTCGGTCAGCCGGCCCTTGGCTTCCCAGAGCTCGAACAGCGGATCGCAGGAATTGTGCTGCGACTTGCCGACCAGCCACAGGCGCTCGGCAGTGGCATCGGCACCTGGCAGGTCGTTGCGTAGCTGATACTGGCCGAACAGGCAGTCCAGTTCGGTGAAATTCATCTTCGGGTCGTAATAGCGGATGAAGGTTTGCCAGTCCCCGCGCGCGGCCAGAAGGCGCAGCCAGCGCAGCTTCATCCAGCTGATCTGTGGCAGGTCACCGTGCTCGGCGAGAAACTTCTCCACCTCCTGGTTACTGGCCGATTTCAGGCGATGGGTCAGGTCGTCGTATGCCAGATAAGGCTCGAGCGGGTAGTCGCGCAGGGCGTTGTAATGGCGCCGGTAGGGACCGCTGTCGCCCTTGGCCAGGGCCTGCTTGGCCTGGTCGTAATACTGGCGCTGCTGACTGAGACTGGCGGCGGACGCATCCAGGCCGAGGGTTGAAACGAACAGGCAGAAACACAAACTGGAGAGTCGGCCGCGCATGGTACATCCGTAAAACGGGGGGCTTGAGATGACAGGTGATCGGCTGCGCCTGGGCACAGCCGCAATCGGCCTGTTGCAGGGGCTAGCTTAGCCTGCCGCACGGGGCAGTTAAAACGCGCATTAAGCTCCCGTAACAAACAAATGCAGACTTCCGACGAGCGTACCCGCCATGGCTCGCGTGGCCCATCGGCAGCAAACGGAAGCGATAGCCCGTATGGCTGATAAAACCTCGCTCACAGCGGGTGGGCCATGGCGATCTGTTAGACTGCGCGCCCTGTTTTCCGGAGGTAGTCATGACCCTGCTCAAGTTCACCGATGTATCTCTCGCCTACGGCACCACGCCGTTGCTGGACGGCGTGTCCTGGCAAATCGCGCGAGGCGAGCGGGTCTGCATCATTGGTCGTAATGGCACCGGAAAATCCAGCATGCTGCGCCTGGTCAAAGGCGATCGGGCGGCCGATGACGGCGAAATCTGGCGTGCCCCGGGGCTGAAGATCGGCGAACTGCCGCAGGAGCTTCCGCGAGCGGATGACCGCACGGTATTCGATGTGGTCGCCGAAGGCCTGGCCGGCGTCGGCGAGCTGCTCGCCGAATACCATCACCTGAGCCAGAACATCCAGGACGAGGCCGATCTCGAGAAGCTCATGCATGTACAGCAGGCGCTCGAGGCGAAGGATGGCTGGCGCTTGCAGCAACTGGTCGACAGCACCCTGAGTCGCCTGCAGCTGCCGGCTGACCGCACCCTGGCCGAGCTCTCCGGTGGTTGGCGCCGCCGCGTGCTGCTGGCCCAGGCATTGGTGTCCGAGCCGGATCTGCTGCTGCTCGACGAGCCTACCAACCATCTGGATATCGGCGCGATTGCCTGGCTGGAAGAGGCGTTGACCGGTTTCAATGGGGCCGTGCTGTTCATCACCCACGATCGGGCATTCCTACAGAATCTGGCGACCCGCATCCTCGAACTGGACCGCGGCTATCTGATCGACTGGAACGGCGACTACGCGAGCTTCCTGGTACACAAGGAGCAGCAGCTGGCCGCCGAGGAAACGGCCAATGCACTGTTCGACAAGAAGCTGGCTCAGGAAGAAGTGTGGATTCGCCAAGGCATCAAGGCGCGGCGTACCCGTAACGAAGGCCGCGTGCGTGCGCTCAAGGCGCTGCGGGCCGAGCGCAGCGAGCGGCGCAATGTCCAGGGCAAAGCCACGTTCCAGGTGGAAACCGCGGAAAAGTCCGGCAAGCAGGTCATCGTCGCCGAGGATGTGACGTTCGCCCATGTCGGCGGCGAACCGCTGATAAAGAACTTCTCCATGGTCATCCAGCGCGGCGATCGCATTGGCTTGCTCGGTGCCAACGGTACCGGCAAGACCACCTTGCTCAAGCTGCTGCTGGGCGAGCTTCATCCGAGCAGCGGTTCCATAGCGTTCGGCACCAAGCTCGAAGTGGCGTATTTCGACCAATTGCGTCACCAGCTGGAACTGGAAAAGACCGTGGTCGACAACCTCGCCGAAGGGCGTGAGTTCATCACCATCGATGGCCAGAATCGCCATGTGTTGAGCTATCTCGGCGACTTCCTGTTCAGCCCGCAGCGGGCGCGGACACCCGTCAAGGCGCTGTCCGGAGGCGAGCGGGCACGGCTCTTGCTCGCCAAGCTGTTCAGTAAGCCGGCCAACCTGCTGGTGCTCGACGAACCGACCAACGACCTCGATGTGGAAACCCTCGAACTGCTCGAAGAGGTGTTGCTCGGTTTCCAGGGCACCGTATTGATGGTGAGCCACGACCGGGCCTTCCTCGACAACGTGGTCACCAGCACCCTGGTGTTCCAGGGTGGCGGTGAGGTGCGCGAGTACGTCGGCGGCTACCAGGACTGGTTGCGCCAGGGCGGTTCGCCGCGTTTGTTGGGGGTAGCGGAGTCCGGCGGCGAGACGAAGGAGGCCAAGAAGGTGCAGCAGGCGCCAGTCGCGCCGGCAGCTGCCGAGGTCGCGCCAGCGAAGAAGAAGCTCAGCTACAAGTTGCAGCGCGAGCTCGAGGCCTTGCCGGGCAAGATCGACGAGGCGGAACAGGCTATCGAGGCGCTCCAGACGCAGATCTCTGATCCGGCGTTCTATCAACAGCCGGCAGACGTGACCGCTGCGGTACTGAGTCGCCTCGAAGCACTGCAGCAGGAGCTCGATGATCTGCTGGAGCGCTGGGCCGAGCTGGAGGAGTAATCCCGCCAGATTGAGTGCCGGGGGAGGCGGGGTGTTGCGGGCCCGCGCCACCCAATCATTGCCCGACGATGCGGCTCCCCGTCACGGCTTAGTGAGATGGATCAATGCCCGGCGTGCTGGCGCGTAGTTAAGTATCCGCATCGGATCATGCAGTCATGATGGAGCGTTAATGGCAATCGAATACCGCATTACCCTGGATGATGAACACGACTTCAGCTACAGGATCGAGCTGGATCGTGACTACGACAGGGAGGTCGCCGCGCAGGCACCGAAATGGACCCGTTTGGAGCATCAGCGTTGTTCGAATTGCCCACTGAGCAAGGATGACTTCAGTCATTGCCCGGCGGCGGTCGACCTGCACCGGGTGATCGAGGATTTCCAGGGGCTGCCGGCAGTGAAGAAGGCTTTGGTATGGGTGCGCACCCCGGAGCGCGAGTACACCAAGCAGGTTGGTCTGGACGAGGGGCTGCGGGCACTGCTCGGGGTCATCATGGCGACCAGTGCCTGCCCGGTGCTCGGCGGACTCAAGCCCATGGCCAAGCAGCATTTGCCGTTCGCCAGCAATAACGAGTTCGTTCTGCGGGCGGTCTCGCTCTATCTGGCGCGGCAGTACTTCAACCTGCGCGAAGGGCGCCATGCGGACTGGGAACTGCGCGGACTGGTGCGTTCATTCCAGCAGCTGCAACTGGTCAATCAGGCGTTCTGGCAGCGCATTCACGACACTTGTCACGCCGACTCCAACCTCAAGGCCTTCCTGACCTTCTTTTCCATGGCATCGAGCCTGACCTATTCGCTCGAGACGCAGTTGCAGAAGATCCGCCCGTTGGTGATGAGTGCAGGCGAGGGCGTCGAAGCGGTCTGACCTCGCCAGCTTGCGCAGAGTGGCTTCACCCTGCGCGGCCGACCTGGCTTAATCGGCTTTCTTCAAACGCACGGCCAGTACATCGCACGGCGCGCCGTGGAGAATGTCGTTGGCAGTCGATCCCAGCAGCAGGGCGAGTCCGTGGCGACCATGGCTGCCGACCACGATCAGGTCGCAGCCCTGTTCCTTCGCCAGGCGGTGTACTTCCTGGCGGGGCTGGCCATAGGCGAGGTGGCGATTTTCCGGAGCCAGGCCGGGGTAGCTGTCGGCGAAACCGTTCATGCGCTCGCGTGCCTGGTCGAACTGCTGTTGTTGCAGCATGGAAAGGTCCATCGGCACGTCGCCGCCAAAGGCCATGGCCATCGGCTCGATGATGTGCACCAGGCTCAGTCTGGCATTCGAGGTACTGGCCAGCGCCTGCGCGCGAGCCACGACGGGGTGGCAGTCTTCGGTCAGGTCGATGGCGACCAGTATGTGTTGGTAGGGCATGGCGTGTTTCTCCTTGCTTGCCGGTTGCCTGAGGCAGCCGTCCCGGCGATGTTGGGGATAACCCCTTGTTTAAGAGGTTTATACGACCTTGCTTCGGCCTTCGCCAGTGGCTTGTTGTCACCATCGATGACGGCTGAGGGACACAGGCTGCTATCATGGCCGCCCTTGTCGCTGCGACGCATAGCATGCCCGTGGCGATGCTGAATGCACCCTGTTGCCTCGCCAGCTGCCGCTGGCCGTTGTGAACGGCTGTCACCGAGAAAACGCCATGCTGATGTTCGACTCCGATTACTCGCTCGCCTGGGCTCTCTACGGGATAGCCGCTCTGGGATGCCTGCTGTTCTGGTTCCGGGTGACGCGCGGAATGTGGCGCTGGTTGCGCGAGCCATTGCGACTGATCGCGGCTGTATTGCTGTTCACGCCGACCATCGTCGACCCGGCGAAGGAACTCTTCGCGCCGGCGGTGGCCATTACCGCCATGGACCTTGTCTTCCAGGTGGGCAACAACGCCTGGCGCGCCGTGGCGGATCTGGCCATGTACGGGCTGATCGCGTTCGGCCTGTATTTGCTGCTCGTCACCATACGCTGGCCGATCGAGCGGAAGTACCGCCGCCGCGACACCGCGGACGAAGCCGAGGACAGCCGGACGCTGCGCGAGCGCATGGAAGATGACAGCGATGACGAGCTGGACTACACACCGTCACGCGGGCAGATACGCACCGAACCCAGGTTGTAGTCGAGCGATTCACAGACACCGAGCGGAGATGACGCATGTGCGAGCTGCTGGGCATGAGCGCCAATGTTCCAACCGATATCGTTTTCAGCTTTACCGGTCTGATGCAGCGGGGCGGCAAGACCGGACCACACAAGGATGGCTGGGGCATCGCCTTCTATGAGGGGCGCGGCTTGCGGTTGTTTCAGGACCCGGTCGCCAGTTGTGAATCCGAGGTGGCGAAGATGGTGCAGCGCTACCTGATCAAGAGCGAGGTGGTGATCGGCCACATCCGCCACGCCAATGTCGGCAAGGTTTCCCTGGTCAATACCCACCCCTTCGTCCGCGAACTCTGGGGGCAGCAATGGTGCTTCGCGCACAATGGGCAGCTTTCGGATTTCGAGCCAGGCAAGGGCATATATCGCCCGGTAGGCGACACTGATAGCGAGCGCGCCTTCTGCGACCTGCTGAACCGCATCCGACTGGATTTCCCTGACCGCTGCGACCCGCAGAGCCTGCTACCCGTGTTGCTCGGCGCCTGCAACGAGTATCGCCGCAAGGGCGTGTTCAATTGCTTGCTGAGTAACGGTGAATGGCTGTTCAGCTTCTGCAGCACCAAGCTTGCGGAGATCACCCGACGCGCGCCGTTCGGCCCAGCTCAGCTTAGAGATGCCGAGCTGACGGTGAACTTCCATGCCGAGACCACCCCTGACGATGTCGTCACCGTGCTGGCGACCGAACCGCTGACCAGTAACGAGCAATGGACTCTGCACGAGCCCGGTCAATGGAGCCTCTGGCAGCTGGGAGAGTGCGTCGCGAAGGGCAAGGTGGCGGCATGCTGAGAAGTTATCTGCGCCTGACCCTGTTTGCGTTCGGCTTGCTGGTGGGCGTACAGGTGCCGGGATTCATCGATGCCTATGCCCAGCACGTCGAGGCACGCCGGCTGGAGGCGCAGCAGGGGCTGCAGGGTTTCCAGGAAACCGCCCGGCGTTTCTTTCATGGCGACCTCGATGTGCTGGTGGAGCATTACCGCGCCAGTGAAGACCCGGTTTTCCAGAGCGATGCGCAAAGCGTGCGTGCGCTGGTCGAGCGTGCCCGTCTGCTCGAGCGCGAATGGCAGGCCATGCAGCGGCCCTGGTATGCACGAGCATGGCACGTGGCAGTCGCTGGCGAGTCCCGCTTGCGTAGCGAAGTATGGAATGGCTACCGCTTCCAGGTACTGCTGGCGCCGGAGGCCATCGCTTGGGGCATCGGCTGCGCGCTGGCGTTGGCCTGGGTGGTGGAGGCGCTGGGCATGGCCCTGGCCAGCGTGCTGTGGCCCAGGCGCAGCTCTCGGCTGCGCCGGCGCTGAGCCGACGGGAAATTGCCATTTCCCAAGACACCCGGCCTCCATTAAGATGCGATCGATTCTTATCTTCATCGCCTCTCCTGGGAGTCCCGGTTGTCCAGCACATTTCCCGATCCAGCCTCGATGCAACAGCGGGTGCATGGCCTGTACCGTGACCACCACGGCTGGCTGCAGGGCTGGCTGCGCCGCCGTCTAGGCGATCATGAGCGCGCCGCCGACATCGCCCAGGACACTTTCCTGCGTCTGCTGACCAGCGGCCGCTTGCCGGGCAGCGGGGAAGGGCGCTGCTATCTGGTCCAGATTGCGCGCAACCTGGTGATCGACCAGTGGCGCCGTCAACGCATCGAGCAGGCCTACCTCGATAGCATCGCCGCGCTGCCGGAGCCGGAAACCCCGTCGCTGGAGACCCGCGCCATGATAGTCGAGACCCTCATGCAGATCGATGCGATGCTCGACAGCATGCCCGGGAAAGTGCGTGAAGCCTTCCTGCTTTCGCAGTTCGAGGGGCTGACCTACGTGCAGATCGCCGAACGCCTGCAGGTCAGCGCCAGCTCGGTGCAGAAGTATATGCTGCGCGCCATCCAGGCCTGTTATCAGGTGCTCTACGGCGAATGAACCGTTCTGCCGAAGCGCCCATAGCGCCCGCCATCGTCGAGCAGGCCAGCCACTGGCTGATGCTGCATTGGGACGGCGGACTGGACGCCGAACAGCAGTGCCGCTTCGCCGAGTGGCGCGCCGCCGATCCGGAGCACCAGCGTGCCTGGACGCGTCTGGAACGGCTGCAAGGTACCCTTGCCGGCGTGCCGGCCGATACCGCCCGTGCCGTGCTGCGGGAAATGCCCGACGCGCGCCGCCGGCAGACCCTCAAACTGCTCGGCGTGCTGTTGGTGGCAGGTGGCAGCGGCTACCTCGCCCAGTCGCACCTGCCCTGGCGCGAGGCCATGGCCGACCTGCGCAGCGGCACCGGCGAACGCCTGCAGCGCACCCTGGCCGATGGCAGTCGGCTAAGCCTTAACAGTGGCAGCGCAGTGGATATCCGCTTCAGTACCCGCGAGCGACGCATTCGCCTGCTGGCCGGCGAACTGCTGCTCGACAGTGGCCATGACGCGGCAGGCCGACCGTTGATCGTCGAGACCGCCGCCGGCGATATTCAGGCGCTGGGCACGCGTTTTGCGGTTCTCGAAACGGATGGCGGCAGCCGCGTCGACCTGTTCGAAGGCGAGCTGGAATTGCGCCCCCGTCATGCCGTGGCCAGCCGCTTGCAGGCCGGGCAGCGCCAATGGTTCAGCGCCGAGCGCCTCGGCGAGGTCGACCGTGCCGATACCAGGGCCGTCGCCTGGCATGAAGGTCGTCTGGTCGCCGAGCGCATGCAGCTCGGCGATTTCCTTGCCGAATTATCACGACATCGTCCTGGCATCCTGCGCTGCGACCCGAGCGTGGCTGGCCTGGAGCTGACCGGCGTATTCCCGCTGGCCGACACCGACCGTGTGTTGGCTGCGCTGCAACAGTCTCTGCCGATTCAAGTGCATAGCCTGACCCGCTACTGGATCAGCGTATCTGCAAAGCCGAACAAGCGCTGAAGGCTGGAAAGCTGGACGACCTGTCATGCGCTTGTCGTTCAGCCTCGAGCGCTCTTCATCGAGCGGCGCTTGGTGTAGAGGCTGTTGCGGTTCTGGCAGGCATAAAAATAATTCGCAAATCTCTTGTCGGTTTCGTCACCTTGCACGGGATACCTCTTGAACTTAACCAAGAAGCATTCTCAAGAGGACCATCCAGAATGCCGCACCTGCCTGCAACCAACCCTTTTCGATTGAATCTGGCGGTTCGCCGGGCCCTGTTTGCCGGCCTGCTGGCAGCCAGCCCATTGCTGCTCGCGACGGCCGCCCAGGCCCAGCCCGCCACCAGCCAGCAGGCTCGAATCTACGCCATTCCCGCGGGCCCCCTCGACCAGATCCTCAACCGCTTCGCCAGCGAAGCGGGCATCCTGCTCTCGGCCAATGCTCAGCTCACCGCCGGCAAGCGCAGCCAGGGACTGAATGGCAGCTACTCGGTGGATGAAGGTCTGGCGCGTCTGTTGGCCGGCACCGGCTTGCGCGCGGTCAGCACCGGCGGCAACTATGCGCTTGAGGTAGCGATGGACGGCCATGATGTCCTGGAACTGGACGCGACTACCGTAACCGGAACGCAGCTTGGCGCCACCACCGAAGGAACCGGCAGTTACACCACCGGTTCGACCAGCACGGCGACCGGCCTCAACCTGTCGATGCGCGAAACACCGCAGGCGGTCAGCGTGGTAACCCGCCAGCAGATCGAGGATCAGAATTTCACCGATATCACCCAGGTGCTCGAGCAGACACCGGGCGTGGTCGCCAACAATATGGGCCCCGCCGGTAGCGACGCCAACCATATCTATGTGCGCGGTCTGGAGATCGACAATATCCAGGTCGACGGCATCAGCCGCCCCAGCACCTATGGCTTCAACGACGATCTGGCCGACATGGCCATCTACGACCGCGTCGAAGTGGTGCGTGGCGCCACCGGCCTGATGTCGGGCACCGGCGACCCGAGCGCGACGGTCAACCTGATCCGCAAGAAGCCGACCCTGCAGACGCAGCGCAAGCTGACCCTGCAGGCCGGCAGCTGGGACAACTACCGCAGCGAGCTGGACGTCTCCGGCAAGCTCTCGGAGAGCGGCCACGTACGCGGCCGGGTGGTCGCGGCGAAGACCGACAGCAAGAGCCATGTCGACCGCCAGGCGCTGGAAAAACAGGTGGCCTACGGCGTGCTGGAGTGGGACCTCAGCGATACCACCATGCTGACCGTCGGCGCCGAGTATCAGGACCTGGACAACGACGGCGCAGGTAACCACGGCTTCCCGATGTACAACAGCGACGGCAGCCACTTCAAACCGTCGCGCTCGTTCAACTCCGGCGCCGACTGGAGCTACCACGAGCGCGAGACGAAGACGCTGTTCGCCACGCTCGAACATGTGCTGAGCAATGGCTGGCAGCTGAAATTCAACGCCGAGCACAGCCGCCGCAGCTATGACGACGCCTTCGCCACCGCAGCCAGTGGCACGGTCAACGCCGACGGCAGCGGCATCAGCACCTGGACCGGGCGCTGGGCCGGTGAGCCCCGCCAGACCTCGTTCGACCTGTCGGCCAGCGGCCCCTTCAGCCTGTTTTCCCGCGAGCACGAGCTGTACCTGGGCGCCAGCCACCACCGGGCTTACTACCGCAATGGCGGCTATCCGCTGTGGACGTTCCAGGATATCGACAACATCCATACCTGGGATGGCTCGCTGGCGGTACCTGACGCTATCCATAACAAGTTTGTGGAGGACGCACTGGATGAGACTCAGCTGGGCCTGGTGGCAGCGGCGCGCTGGAGCCTGCGCGACGATCTGGCGCTGATCACCGGGGCGCGGATCATCGACTGGCAGCGCGACACCTCCTCGCGAATTCTGGCAAGTGGCGATGTCAGCCGCTCGAAAGAGCAGGAGAACGGCATCGTCACGCCCTATGTCGGCCTGGTCTACGACATCAACGACAACTGGTCGGCCTACGCCAGCTACACCACCATCTTCAATCCGCAGAACAGCCAGCAGGCCGATGGCACCTATCTCGAACCCAAGGAAGGCGAGAACTACGAGCTGGGTCTCAAGGCCGAGTTCTGGGACAAGCGCCTGACCGCCGGCCTGAGCGTGTTCGAGGTGCAGCAGGACAACCTGCCGGTGGCCGACCCGAACAACCCCGGTTATTCCCTCCCCGAGTCTGGCACCAAGGCCCGTGGCTTCGAGGTGGAAATGGCCGGTGAGCTGTTGCCGGACTGGCAGGTCTCGGCCAGCTACAGCTATGCGGTGATCGAGGACTCGGACGATGAGCGCCTGCTCAGCGAAGTGCCGCGCGACACTCTTAAGTTGTTTACCAGCTATCGCCTGTCTGCACTGCCGCAGCTGAAAGTCGGCGGCGGTGTGCGCTGGCAGGGCGAGGAGTACTACAAGGACGCCGGGCCGAACAACGCGACCTTCCATCAGGATGACTACGCTGTGGTGGACCTGATGGCGCAGTACGCCTTCAGCCCCGAGACCAGCGTCTCGCTGAACCTCAACAACGCCCTCGACGAGCACTACTACACGGCGATTGGTTCGCGCGGCTGGTATGGCAATCCGCGCAACGTCACAGCCACGCTGGTGCACGCGTTCTAGCAAACAGGGCGGGAGGCCCGCGCCGCAACGCAAGTATTCGAAGGCGGCGCGATTTTCATATTGTCATCACCTCCGAGTTGGGTGGGCATTGGCTCCCCAGCGCTGTCGACCCGGCTTGGCTTGGTGATCATGGATGGTTATCCAACGCTCAGACAGAGGTCGAGCCCACGCATGTCGTTTTCCCTTCTCGCCGGCCGGCGTCGCTGGTTGTTCGCTGCATTGCTCCTGATGGCGTTATTTCTGGCTGGCTGGCTCAGCGACGAACCGGCCACGGCCTATGAAACCAGCGTGGTCGGCCGCGGCGACGTCGAGGCCCAGGTGGTCGCCATCGCCACCTTGCAGCCGCGTCATTCGGTGGACGTCGGCGCTCAGGTGTCCGGGCAGATCATGCGCCTGCACGTGGAGCCGGGCGACCGCGTCGAAAAGGGCCAGCTGCTTGCCGAAATCGACGCCAGCCTGCACGAAGCCACGGTGGAGGCCGATCGCGCTGAGCTGGACGGCCTGCGCGCGCAACTGGCCGAGCAGCAGGCGCAGCTCGACCTGGCGCGCCAGCAACATCGTCGCCAGCAGCGCCTGTTGGCCGACGAGGCGACCCGCGAGGAAGACGTGCAGATCGCCGTGGCCACCCTGCGCTCGGCCGAGGCACGCCTGCAACAGCTGCGTGCGCAGATTGCCGAAGCCCAGGCACGGCTGCGTGGCAACGAGGCGCAGCTCAGCTACACGCGCCTCTTCGCACCGATCGCCGGCTCGGTGCTGGGCGTCGACGTGAAGCAGGGCCAGACTCTCAACGCCACCTACCAGACGCCGACGGTGATGCGTATCGCCGACTTGTCCAGCATGACCGGCTGGACGCGCGTTTCCGAGGCCGATATCCGCCGGATCAAGGCGGACCTGCCGCTGTATTTCACCACCCTGGGCGGCGACGAGCGTCGCTGGCACAGCCGCGTGCGCCAGGTACTGCCGGCCCCGCCGGTCCCGGTGGGCGAGGGCGACTCGAACGGCAGCGCCAGCAGCGAGACGGAGAAGGTGGTGCAGTACACCGTGCTGTTCGAGGTGGATAACGACGACGGCGAGCTGATGCCGCAGATGACCGCCCAGGTGGTGTTCGTCACCGCCTCGGCCAAGGGCGTGCTCACTGCGCCGCTGGATGCCTTGCAGGGCAAACCGGGCAGCTATCAGGTGCGCATTCTCGGCGACGACGGGCAGCCCGAACTGCGTGCGGTGAAAGTCGGCGCGCGGGATCGCCAGGTGGCGGAAATTCTCGAAGGCCTGCACGAGGGCGAACGCCTGGTGACCGGCGAAGCGCAGGCCGAGGCCGGCATGCCGAGGTTCCAGTGGTAGCGCCGCTGATCGAGCTGCAGGGCATCCGTCGCACCTACGGCGGCGACGACGGCGCACCGGCGGTAGACGTGCTGCGTGGCATCGACCTGTCGATCCAGGCGGGCGAATTCGTCGCTATCGTCGGCGCCTCCGGTTCCGGCAAATCGACCCTGATGAACATCCTCGGCTGCCTGGATCGTCCCAGCGCCGGCAGCTACCGCTTCGCCGGAGAGGACGTGGCCGCCTTCGATGCCGACCAGCTGGCCTGGCTGCGCCGCGAGGCCTTCGGTTTCGTCTTCCAGGGCTACCACCTGATCGCCACCGAGTCGGCGCGCGAGAACGTCGAGGTGCCGGCCATCTATGCCGGCATGCCGAGCGAGCAGCGCCGCGAGCGCGCTTCGGCCTTGCTGCGGCGCCTGGGCCTGGAGGAGCGCCTGGAACATCGCCCCAACCAGCTCTCCGGCGGTCAGCAACAACGTGTGTCGATTGCCCGGGCGCTGATGAACGGCGGGCGCATCATCCTTGCGGACGAACCCACCGGCGCGCTGGACAGCCGTAGCGGCAAGGAGGTCATGGCGCTGCTGCACGAGCTGGCCGATGCCGGCCACACCATCATCCTCATCACCCACGACCGCGACGTCGCCGCCCAGGCGCGGCGGGTGATCGAGATTCGTGACGGTGAAGTGATCGGCGACAGCGGTGCCACCGCCCCGTCCAATGCGCTGCCCGCGCCGGACATGCGCCAGGCCGGACGTGACGGCTGCGCGTCCTTTCTCGGCGAGCTGGGCGAGATGCTGCGCGGCGCCTGGCGCGTGCTGCTGATCCATCGTTTTCGCACGGCGCTGACCCTGCTCGGCATCGTCATCGGCGTGGCCTCGGTGATCGTCATGCTCGCCGTCGGCGAAGGCGCGCGGCAGAAGGTGGTCGCCGAAATGGGCGTGATGGGCGCCAACATGATGTACATCGGCAGCGATGTGCCACGCACCGGCGGTCCTGTCGGCGTGCTGACGCTGGACGACTTCGCGGCCATCGGCGAGCTGCGCGAGGTGGCACGGGTGATGCCGATCCTGCGCGACCCGGCGCTGATTCGCCATGGCCAGCAGGCGCTGCAGACCGAGGTGCTCGGCGTGGGCGAAGAGCTGCCGCAGATCCACCATTGGCCCGTGGCGCGCGGACGCTTCTTCAGCGCCGCGGAGAACCGCGAGATCGCCCCGGTGGCGGTGCTCGGCCATGAGGTATACACCAGCGTTTTCCCGGATGGCGGTGATCCGCTGGGCAGCATCATCCTGATCGACAGCTCGCCCTTCGAGGTGATCGGGGTGATGAGCGAAAAGGGCAGCGAGGCCGGTGGCAACTATCCGGACGAGCAGGTGCTGGTGCCGCACAGCACGGGCGTGGTGCGGGTGTTCCCCAAGCTGCGCGACGAGAGCTACGGGGCGATCGAGGTGAGGCGCAGCGAGCTGGTGTTACAGGCGCAACGCGCGGTGGAAGAACTCATGCTGCAGCGCCACGGTCGCGAGGATTTTCGTGTGTACAACTCCGCCGCCAAGCTGCAGGCGGAGGCCAAGACGCGGCAGAGCATGACGTTGATGCTCGGCCTGATTGCCGCCGTGTCGCTGCTGGTCGGCGGCATCGGCGTGATGAACGTGATGCTGATGACCGTGCGCGAACGCACCCGTGAGATCGGCATCCGCATGGCGACCGGCGCGCGCCAGCGCGACATCATGCGCCAGTTCCTCACCGAATCGGTGCTGGTCACCCTGGTCGGCGGCAGCGTCGGTGTGGTCAGCGGGTTGCTGTTCGGCGCTTTGCTGATCCTCTGGGAGGTGCCCCTGGTGTTCTCGCTGTCGGCGATGCTGCTGGCCTTCGCCTGCGCGGTGGGCACCGGCCTGGTGTTCGGCTACCTGCCGGCCAGGACTGCGGCGCGGCTCGACCCGGTGGTGGCCCTGGCCGTGCAATGACAGGACTTTCCATGACCCGATACCTTCTGCCAACGTTGTGCGGCGCGTTGCTGCTGGTCGGTTGCAGCCATACCGCCGAAACGCCGGCCAACCTGCCTGCCGCCCCAGGCGAATGGCGCCATGCCCGGGACAGTGGAAAAACGCCGACCGATACCTGGTGGCGCGGCTTCGCCAGCGGCGAGCTGGACGCCCTGGTTGAGCTGGCCTTGAACGACAACCAGGACCTGGCCGCCGCCGCTGCGCGCCTGCGCCAGGCCGAAGCCAGCGCCCGTGCCGCTGGTGCAGCGCTGCTGCCGCGCCTGGATGGCAACCTCGGCGCCAGCCGCGAAGGCCGCCTGGGTGGCAGTGGCGAAAATGCCGGCAACCGCTATGGCGGCGGCCTCGTCGCCCGCTACGAAGTGGACCTGTGGGGCCGCCTGGCCGCCGATCGCGATGTCGCTCGCGCCGAACTGGCCGCCAGTCGCTTCGACCGCGAGGCCCTGCGTCTGAGCCTGACCGCCAGCCTGGTCGATACCTGGCTGCGTCAGGCCGCCCTGGCCGAGCGCCTGCGCCTGGCCGAACTCAACCTGAACAATGCCGAACGGGTACTGGCTACCGTGCAGGCGCGTCAGGCGGCGGGCGCCGCCACGCCGTTGGAACTGGCCCAGCAACGTGGCCTGGTGGCCGAGCAGCGGCGTAGCCGCGAAGCCCTGCGCCAGCAGGCCGACGATGTGCGCAGCGAGCTGGCTGTATTACTGGGGCAGGGCGAGCCGGCGACGGTCTCCTCGGCCTCACTCGGGGCGCTGCAAGCACCCTCGTTTCTCTCCGGACTGCCCAGCGACCTGCTGCTGCGCCGCCCGGATCTGGCCCGTGCCGAGGCGCAATTGCGCGCTGCCGATGCCGACCTGCGTGCGGCGCGTGCCGCCCTGTTGCCGCGCCTGGACCTGTCCGCTGGCGCCAGCGGCGCGGCCGGCAGCCTGAGCCGCGTTCTCGCCGATCCGCTGTATTCGCTGACTGCCGCGCTGGCCGCGCCGATTTTCGACGGCGGCGCCCTGGCCGCCACACGCGAGCGCAGCGCGGCCCGCCGTGAGGAGCTGCTGGCCAGCTACCGCCAACGCATCATCGAAGCCTTCGCCGATGTGCAGGTGGCGCTGAATGCCGGCACTGGCGTGGAAGCTCAATGGCAGGCCCAGCAAGAGGTCCAGGTCCAGGCCGAGCGCGCCCTGCAACTGGCCGAACGGCGCTACCAGGCTGGCGCCGAGGATCTGCTCAACCTGCTCGATGCCCAGCGCACCCTGTACGAGGCTGAAGACCGGAGCGCCCAGCTACGCCTGGCTCGCCTACAGAGCCGCGTGGCGCTGGCCAGAGCGCTCGGTGGTGGCTGGCGCCAGGCAGACGCCCGCTGAAATCCCTTGTTTGCGGTCACAGGTCCTGATGGTCGATCTCGACGGTGTAGCCGGGGCCGGCGTCGAAGAGGATGTAGAAGGGCGCGTCGGGCCGCTCGAAGGTGAAGGATGCCTGTTCGTCCAGCTTGCCGGCCACCAGGGTGCGTTGGTCGTAGCCGATCACGTCGAGCGTCACGCCGATGGCGGGCACGCCGCCGCTGAAGCCGCCGACGCAGCGAATATTGCGTTCGTCGACGGCCTTGCACTGGCAGAAAGGCGCCTGGTGCGCCGCGGCGGTCTGGACGACGCCGGCGAGCAGCAAGGCGCCCAGGGTGAATTCGATCCGGCGAATGAGCATCAGCGGTTGCCTCGTTGTTCGAGCCAGGCCCGGGTATCGGGCGAGGCTTGGGCCAGTGGAATGGAAGCCTGGTGGACGTTGCCGTCCCAGCCTTCCACGGTCAGCCAGAGTTCGCTGTCTGGTGAGGCGCGTGGTGGCACCACCACTTCGCCCTCCAGCGCGTAGGGGTTGCCCATCAGCAGGGCACCGGCGGCCCGCAGGCTTCTCGGCATCGCCGATGCGCAGGTAGGCGGCCTTGATCTGCGGCAGGCAGGTTTCGCAGAAGGCGACCACGAATGGTTTGTGGAAGCCGTAGATGCCTTCGTCGTGAGGGCCGCCCAGTTCGTGTTCGGCCAGCCGCGCGCTCCAGGGGCCGACCTGGATTTCGCCGATCTCGCGCTCGCCCAGACCCATCAGGCCGCGAAACTTGGCCTGGTTCTGGAAGTATTGCGACATGAGCGCCAGCGGCACGATCAGCAGCAGCACGTTGAGGTGGAAGCGCCAGCGCAGCCAGGCCGCACGCAGCCTACCGGGGGCGGTGGAAGGAGAGCTCATGGGGTGTTCTCCACGGCGGTTTCGAGGTGTGTGCCGCGCGTTGCGCGGGATGGGCGACGCAGTCGCTGAGCGGTGGCCTTGACCGTGCGCTTGCTCCAGATCAGCAGGCCACTCAGAACCATGAAGGTCAGCAGCAGGCCGAACAGGAACCACACCAGCTTCAGCCAGAGTCCGCCGAAGTCGCCGAAATGCAGCGGGTACATGGATTCGGTGACGAAGGACAGGGCGGGGCGGTCGTCGAGCAGGTTGGTGCCGACGATGCTGCCGTCGTAGGGGCTGATGGACAGCGACTGGTTCATCAGCGGATACCAGCCACGCCCGCCGATGGTGACCGGGCCATAGGTACTTTCCGGCAGACGGATGAAGCTGGGCTCGAGGCCCGGCACCCGCGCCTGGGCGATCCGCGTGATCTCGTCGAGCCCCAGGGTCGGCGGCGCCTGGCCGGCGGTAGTTGTCACCGCGTCACGCTGGATCACTGCGGGTGGGCGGCTCTCGACGTAGGGAATGTCGAAGTCCGAGAGGATCGCCTGGAGCAGGAACCAGGTACCGGTGATCGAGATGATGGCGATGAACCAGATCGACCAGATGCCCGATAGCCGGTGGAAGTCGCCCCAGAACACCCGCGCGCCCTGGTTCAGGCGCAGCCGCGGCTTGAAGAAAGCGCGCCAGAAGCGCTTGTAGACCACCAGGCCGGTGATCAGCGAGGCCAGCATCAGCGGGCCGAGGCTGCATACCAGATACCAGCCCCAGCTGTAGCCGTCGGTCCAGGGCGCCAGCCACCAGCCGTGCAGGGCGCGGGTGAACTGGCGGAAGTCGAACAGCGGGCTGGTGCCCTGGATGGCGCCGGAATAGGGGTTTACGTAGAGGGTCGCGGTAGTGGCGTCGGGGTAGGCGACTTGCGCCAGCAGCGCGAAGTGATCCTCCTGCGGGCGCGACAGGCCGAGCACGGCGAGCCTCGGCTCCTGCGTCTGCACGGCCTGCAGGATCTGGCCGTAATCGAGCCGCTCTGCGTCGGCCGAGGGCTTGCTGGCGCGCACGTCCGGGTTGGCCAGCCAGACGATCTCCTGGCTGACCGTGGCGAGGGTGCCGGTCACGCAGATGATCAGCAGAAAGAACCAGATCGGCAGGGCCAGCCAGCTGTGAACGAGAAACCAGAGTCTGGAGCGGGACTTCTTGGACATGAGGGCAAGGTCTATGGCTGAGGGCGGTTGATTCGGTAACGGTGATGCTGCGCAGGTACGTCAATGTGCTGGGCTCGGTTAGGACAAGCCGAGCGCCCCGCATGTCATTGCGCATGCAGGGCGTGGTGCGGTTTTTGGGATGTCTCAATGAACAAGACGGATGAGAGAGCGAAAACCCGCAACTGCAAATGAAAAAAAATGTTACTGGCAGGCCGGTCTGGCGTTCGCTAGCCGTTATCGGTCGTCCACTCAGCGCTCAGAACGCAAAAGCATCGTTTCGGAAGCGGCGTTCCCCGCAAGGCATGGGGCACACTGAACTACGGCGCGCCCCTCGCTAAGGAAGTCTCGATATCACGAGAGAAGCCGGGTACGGGTGGGAAAGGCGAATTCCACCTCGTCGCTCAGGTTGCTTCTCGCCACACCATTCACCACGTAGCCGAACACCAGTTTGCCGTACGGCGCGTTGCGCAGGCGTCGCTCGTCGAAGGCCTGCAGTCTGAGCTCCAGCAATCGTGCGGTTCCTGCGTCGAGGAACAGAGGAGCGTCCGAGGGCGCGGCGCCGCTGTCCGATGAACGCTGGAATCCCACCCGGGCGTTGCGTCCCGTGATGTCGCGGACTTCGAGAATGTCGGCCTTGAGCGTCTCCTCGGTGTCGAGGGACTGCACATGGACACCGTGCTCGCCGCTGTTGCGAACCTGGACCCGAACGAGGATATGGTCGTCGCGTCGTTCGCAGGTCTGCACGGCGTAGCGCAGCGGCTTGGCGGGGTCGATCCGACTGCCGAGGCTTTCCAGCAGTTCCTTGCCATCCTTCGCGCCGCCCAGCACCGATGTGACCAGGGTCAGCGCCTCGACAAAGAGGGCAGTAGGCAACTGGCGCGGTTCTTCGTCGTTCACGGGCGTTCTCCTGCGGCGTGTGCTCGGAGTCGTAAGGAGTAGCCCATTTCCAAGGCGCTGGCGAACCCGGCCTGCGCCGGCTCGCCCGGTTATTTCGCCAGGAACCGCATGCCTTCTTCCAGCCCGCTCAGGGTCAGCGGATACATGCGGTCTTCCACCAGCTCGCGGATGATGCCGGTGGACGTGGTGTAGCCCCAGGTGTCCTTGGGGTAGGGGTTGATCCAGATGAGCTTCTTGTACTTCTCCATGAAGCGCTGCATCCACACGTAGCCGGCTTCCTCGTTCCAGTGCTCGACGCTGCCGCCCGGCTGGGTGACTTCATAGGGCGCCATCGCCGCATCGCCGACGAACACCACCTTGTAGTCCGCGCCGTACTTGTGCAGCAGGTCCAGGGTCGAGGTGCGTTCCGAAGTGCGGCGGAAATTGTTCTTCCACACCGATTCATAGATGAAGTTGTGGAAGTAGAAGTACTCCAGATGCTTGAACTCGGTCTTGCAGGCTGAGAACAGCTCTTCGCAGACCTTCACGTGGGCGTCCATCGAGCCGCCGATGTCGAACAGGATCAGCAACTTCACCGCGTTGCGCCGCTCCGGTCGCATCTGAATGTTGAGCAGGCCGGCGTCGCGGGCGGTATGGTCGATGGTGCCGTCGATGTCCAGCTCGTCCGCCGCGCCCTGGCGGGCGAATTTGCGCAGGCGGCGCAGGGCGATCTTGATGTTGCGCGTGCCCAGCTCGACCTGATCGTCGAGATTCTTGTACTCGCGCTGGTCCCAGACCTTCACCGCCTTGCCCTGGCGCTTGCCGGCATCGCCGATGCGGATGCCTTCGGGGTTGTAGCCGCCCGAGCCGAAGGGGCTGGTGCCGCCGGTGCCGATCCACTTGTTGCCGCCGGCATGGCGCTCCTTCTGTTCCTCGAGACGCTTCTTGAATTCCTCGATCAGCTTGTCCAGGCCGCCGAGGGACTGGATTTGCGCGCGCTCTTCGTCCGTCAGGCTGCGCTCGAATTCCTTGCGCAGCCAGTCTTCGGGGATCAGCGCCTCGAGATGCTGATCGAGGTTCTCCAGACCTTTGAAATAGGCACCGAAGGCCCGGTCGAACTTGTCGAAATGGCGCTCGTCCTTGACCATCACCGTGCGTGCGAGGAAATAGAACTCGTCCATGTCGGCGAACACGACGCGGTGCTTGAGCGCATCGATCAGGTCCAGCAGTTCGCGCACCGATACCGGCACCTTGGCAGCGCGCATCTCATTGAACAGGCCAAGCAGCATGGCAGAAAACCTCAGGCGCACCGTGGGGTAGTGCGCAATGTTCGGGGCGCTCAGCCGGGGCTGTCGCCGTTGTGTTGGGGCAGTGCGTCGTGAATCTCGTACCAGCCTGCCTTGGAGTCGACGTAGATGTGCGATTGCGGCGGCGCCGACAGCGGTGAATCGAGGGTCCCGGCAGCGACGCCGACCTCATGCTCGCGGTTGTCGACGAACAGCAGGTTGGAGCCGCAGCGGATGCAGAAGGTGCGCGTCACATGTTCGGAGGAGTGGTAGACGCCCAGCTGATCCTTGCCCGACATGAAATGCAGTGCGTCCAAGGGCACGCTCGCGTAACTGGCGAAGGCGGCACCGTGAGCCTTGCGGCACATCTTGCAGTGGCAGTGGGTCAGCTCGTCGATGGGGGCGTCGATGCGATAGCGCACGACGCCGCACAGGCAACTACCGGTATGCGTTTGCATGGTTTCTTTCCTCCAGTGAGTGCGCGACCGGCGCCACCGAAGCCGGCAGCGATCAGCGGCTGTTGGCGCGTCGACTCATGAAGGCTAGACGCTCCAGCAGCATCACGTCCTGCTCGTTCTTCACCAAGGCGCCAGCCAGCGGCGGGATGGAACGGGTCGGGTCGCGCTCACGCAGCACCGCCTCGCCGATGTTGTCGGCCATCAGCAGCTTCAGCCAGTCGACCAGCTCGGAGGTCGAGGGCTTCTTCTTCAGGCCCGGCACCTTGCGCACGTCGAAGAATACGTCCAGCGCCTCGCTGACCAGCGACTGCTTGATGCCGGGGTAGTGCACATCGACGATCTTCTGCAGCGTCTCGCGATCAGGGAAGGCGATGTAATGGAAGAAGCAGCGGCGCAGGAAGGCGTCAGGCAGTTCCTTCTCGTTGTTCGAGGTGATGATGATGATCGGCCGCTGGGTCGCCTTGATGGTTTCGTTGGTCTCGTAGACGTAGAACTCCATCTTGTCGAGTTCCTGCAACAGGTCGTTGGGGAACTCGATGTCGGCCTTGTCGATTTCATCGATCAGCAGGATGACCCGCTCTTCGCTCTCGAAGGCCTCCCACAGCTTGCCCTTCTTGATGTAGTTGCGCACGTCATGGACCTTGTCCACGCCCAGCTGGGAGTCGCGCAGGCGGCTTACCGCATCGTATTCGTAAAGGCCCTGGTGCGCCTTGGTGGTGGACTTGATGTGCCAGGTGATGAGTTTGGCGCCGAAGGATTCGGCCAACTGCTCGGCCAGCATGGTCTTGCCGGTGCCGGGTTCGCCCTTGACCAGCAACGGGCGCTGCAGGGTGATGGCGGCGTTGACTGCGAGTTTCAGGTCGTCGGTGGCGACGTAGGACTGGGTGCCTTCGAATTTCATTGCGGATTCCTTCGGCGGGCCTGGCACGCAGGCGCTCGTTGTAGTCAGGAGGGGACTATAAGGGAAGCTCGCGTGACTGTGAACGCGAGCGCATCATTCAGTCACTGAATGGCTGCGAGTGCGCTTCTGGTGACGCTGCATGATTACTCGTCCTCGCCCAGGGACCGTTCGAAACGAGCCGATAAGGCTTCGACGAAGGCGTTGCGCAGTATCGCGATGAAGGCCTGGAATGGGCTCACGTCGGTTTCGTGGGTGGTGCCGGACAGTTCGACACGGGTCGCGAACTGATCCTTGCGCTGGTTCTCCAGCACCTCCTGTCCGCCGCCGACCACGGCCTCCCAAAGGCCGCGGAAGAAGCCCTTTTCCTCGTTCGCCACATCCTGGTCGTAATCGAAGATATCGACGTTGCGCAGCAACGGCTTGATGTAGCCGTCGAGTCGACTATCGGTGGCCTGCACTTCGAGGACTAGATCACCCGTCCCGCCGGCGAAATCGAAATTGGCATAGGCGCGACTGAGGTCGTTCAGCTGCTTTAGCGGTACCTCGGTGACGCGCAGGTTGACCTCGAAGTCTTCCCAGTCGGTAAACGGGTCGAAACTGGCCTGCGCCTCGATCGGCGCATGGTTGAACAGCTTGCCGGTGCCTTCGAACGCTGCCGTGCGGGTGCCATCGGCACCATCGGTGTTGGTCAGGTTATACAGGCTGGCCTGGATATCGTTCGCGTAGACGTGCACCTGTGGATCAGAAGAGAAGTTGCGAAAGGAAAGCTGCCCATCGACGACGCGAATCTCGTTCAGCGTGATCGGTACGAGGGCCTCGAGCTGATCGCGCCAATCGACTCCTTCGCCGCTCTGTGATTCGCCGCTGTCGCCGCCATCGACGAAGTTCAGGTGCGGTTGTTCGAAGATCACCTCACCGACGATCTCGCGGTGGCGCAGGATTGCGTCCCAGCTGATGGAGATATCGATGCCTGGCGCCTTCAGCAGTGGCGCCTGTACGCGTTTGTCCTTCTTCTCGATCAACAGCCCTTCGATGCGGTAAGCCCCGCGCCACCAAGCCAGATCGACGTCTTCGACATGGCCCTGATAGTCGCCCATGTCGGCCATCTTTTCGTTCAGATAATTGCGCACCAGGTGGGGCAGGGCGAGGTGCAGCACGATCAGCAGCAGGCCGAGTGCGAGAAGAATCCACAGGGGAAGCAGGCGACGGGTCATGGCGTTCCGGAGATGTGGGCGTATAGACGATGGACCCCAGGTTTCCGCCGTGAGTTCGGCTGGACTGACGCCTGGACTGCGCATAGGCTGATTGGTCTGGTACACCTCGGACAGGGCATTCCCATGAGTCGCATATTCGCAGACAACGCACGCTCCATCGGCAACACCCCGTTGGTCATGATCAATCGCCTTGGTCCCAAGGGCGTCAGCATCATGGCCAAGATCGAAGGCCGGAACCCGGCCTACTCCGTCAAGTGCCGTATCGGTGCCGGGATGATCTGGGACGCCGAAGACAGCGGCCGGATCAAGCCCGGCATGACGCTGGTCGAGCCGACCTCCGGCAATACCGGCATCGGTCTGGCCTTCGTCGCCGCGGCGCGCGGCTACAAACTGATGCTCACCATGCCGGCATCGATGAGCCTGGAGCGGCGCAAGGTACTCAAGGCGCTGGGTGCCGAGCTGGTGCTTACCGAGCCGGCGAAGGGCATGAAGGGCGCGATCGAAAAGGCGGCCGAAATCGCGGCTTCGAACCCCGAGCAGTACTACATGCCGCAGCAGTTCGAGAACCCGTCCAACCCGGCGATCCATGAAAAGACCACCGGCCCGGAAATCTGGAACGACACCGACGGTAGCATCGATGTGCTGGTTGCCGGCGTCGGAACGGGCGGTACCATTACCGGTGTTTCGCGTTACATCAAGAACACCAAGAGCAAGCAGATCCTCAGCGTTGCCGTGGAGCCGAGCAGCTCGCCGGTCATCAGCCAAACCCTGGCGGGTGACGAGGTCAAGCCCAGCCCGCACAAGATTCAGGGGATCGGCGCAGGCTTCGTGCCGAAGAACCTCGACCTGTCCATGGTCGATCAGGTCGAACTGGTCGACGACGAGGAGGCCAAGCAGATGGCGCTGCGGCTGATGCGCGAAGAGGGCATTCTTTGCGGCATTTCCTGCGGTGCGGCCATGGCTGCCGCGGTCCGTCTGGCCGAGCGTCCGGAAATGCAGGGCAAGAACATCGTGGTGATCCTGCCGGATTCCGGCGAACGTTACCTGTCGAGCATGCTGTTCACCGACATGTTCAGCGAGCAGGAACTGGTGCAGTGATGCAGGGCGACGCAGCTGAGCAAGTCAGCTGCGTCGCAACTGCGCCGTTGGCCGTGTGATTGGCGCCTGGCGCAGAATCAACCACAGCGCCAGCGCGATCAACGCACCGCCCTGGACGTAAGCCCACGAAAGTGGCTCATCAAGAAAGATCACGCCCCACAGCACACCGAACGGCGGGATCAGAAAGGTCACCGTCAGCGTCTTGACCGGTCCGATATCCGCCAGCAGGCGGAAGTAGAGGATGTAGGCGAACGCCGTACAGACCAGTCCCAGGCCCAGCAGACTCAGCCAGACCGTCGAGTCTCCCCAGTCCACCGGCGGCGCATTCAGTAACGACAGTCCGAACAGTGGCAACAGGCACAGTGCCGCACCGAGCTGACTACCGAACGCGACCACCTCGCTGTTCAGGCCTTCGCCCTGGTTGATCCAGCGGCGGGTGAGAAAGCCGCCGAAGCCATAACAGGCGGTGGCGCCCAGGCAGGCCAGCGCGCCGAGCAGCAGCTCCATGTCGAATGGCACCGGCCCGATTCGCATCAGCAATGCCACGCCGCCGAGTCCGCTGAAAACGCCAATTATCTTGGCGAGCGTCAGCTCCTCGGCGAAGAACAGTGCGCCGATCAGCACGCCCATCATCGGCGTGGTGGCGTTGAAGATCGCCGAATAGCCAGCCGGCACCAGCTGCGCGGCCACCGAATACAGCGCGAACGGCAAGCCGGAATTGATCACGCCCAGCACCAGGCACAACCCCAGCTTGCCGCGGAAATCCCAGCGCGTGCGCAGCAACAGCAGGATGGCCAGCAACCCTGCGGTTGCCAGCAGCACACGAAAGAACGCCGTGGGAAAGGTGCCGAGCACTGGTGCGATGATGCGTAGAAAAAGAAAACTCGCACCCCAGATGGCGGCGAGAGCAAGCAGGCGGAACATGTCGAGCGGACGCATGGGGCGGCTCCACCGGAGGGGAGCTGCAAGTGTTGTCGTCCATCAGCCAACTGGCAATCCGAAACCGACTTTCAAACTGCGTGCTGCTAAGCTCGGCGGACGTTCATGTCCTGCAGTGGGTGCATCATGGTGCAGCAGAAACTGACCGCTGAAATTGCTCGGCAGATCCTCCTGGGCTTCGATGACTACCGAGAGCACTTTCGCCTGATCACCGAAGGCGCGCGGGTGCGCTTCGAGCAGGCGCAATGGCAGGAAGCGCAGCGCGCATCGGCGGCGCGGATCAACCTCTACGAAGAGAAGGTTGGTGAAACCCGGCGCGGCCTGCTGGCCGGTTTCGATCACGCCGACCTGCTTCAGGTCGAGGCCTGGCCGCAGATCAAAAGCGCCTACATCGAGCTGATCAATCCGCGCTTCGACGACGAGCTGTCGGAGACCTGGTACAACTCGATCTTCTGTGGGCTGTTCAGCCATGACTGCATCAGCGACGGCACCATGTTCATCCATACCACCCGGCCGGCGGTGCGTGCTCATGAACGGCTGGCGCAAACCCGTACATACCAGCCCAACGGCGACTTTAGCGGGATGCTCGAACAGATCCTTGGCGATTACGCATTCGCGGTGCCGTACTGCGACTTGCCAGGAGACCTGCGACGCCTGCAGGCGCAGTTGCACGAGACTCTTCCCGACTGGGTCTGCAAGGACCCGGAGCTGACCGTGGAGCTGTTCGTCTCGGTGCTCTATCGCAACAAGGGGGCTTACCTGCTTGGGCGGATCTTCACCCGCGACGAACAGTGGCCGTTGGTCATTCCGCTGCTGCATCGCGAGGGTGAAGGCATCATTGCCGACGCGCTGATCACCGACGAGGCGGAGGTGTCGATCATCTTCTCCTTCACCCGTTCGTATTTCATGGTCGAGGTGCCGATTCCGGCGGAGTTCGTCGGCTTTCTCAAGCGCATCCTGCCCGGCAAGCACATCGCCGAGCTATATACCTCGATCGGCTTCTACAAGCACGGCAAGTCGGAGTTCTATCGTGCGCTGATCGATCACCTGGCCAATACCGACGACCGCTTCGTCATGGCGCCCGGCGTTCGCGGCATGGTGATGACGGTGTTCACGCTGCCGGGCTTCAATACGGTGTTCAAGCTGATCAAGGACCGCTTCTCTCCGATCAAGAGCGTCAACCGAGCCACGGTGATCGAGAAATATCGCCTGGTGAAGAGCGTCGACCGGGTAGGGCGCATGGCCGACACCCAGGAGTTCGCCGATTTCCGTTTCCCGAAGGCGAAATTCGATCCGCAATGCCTGGCCGAACTGCTGGAGGTGGCGCCGTCAACGGTCGAGGTGCAGGGCGATACCGTGCTGGTGCGCCACTGCTGGACCGAGCGCCGCATGACGCCCCTGAATCTCTACCTCGAGCATGCCAGCGACGAGCAGGTGCGCGAGGTGCTGGAAGACTACGGACTGGCGATCAAACAACTGGCGGCGGCCAATATCTTTCCCGGGGACATGCTGCTGAAGAACTTCGGCGTCACCCGCCATGGTCGGGTGGTGTTCTACGACTATGACGAGATCAGCTTTCTCACCGAAGTGAATTTCCGCCATATTCCACCGCCGCGCTATCCGGAGGATGAAATGGCCTCGGAGCCCTGGTATTCGGTGGGGCCGAACGACGTATTCCCTGAGGAATTCCCGCGCTTTCTGTTCGCAGATCATGGCCAGCGCCGGCTTTTCGCCAGCTTGCATGGCGAGCTGTACGATGCTGATTACTGGAAAGGGCTGCAGGACGCCATCAGCGGCGGCAAGGTGATCGATGTGTTCCCTTATCGACGCAAGGCCGATCGCAACTGAAGACCGGCGGTGAATTCGTTTGAACGCCTTTGCGCCGCCTCGGTCGCAGTTGTAAAGCGCCGTAACAAAGCGGCGTTCATTCGGGGCTCGCGCTTGCAAAGCGCACGAGCGCCGGAGCCGAAGTTGAATTATGCTGTCCTCGAAGCCCGCATGGCTCCGATGTAGCCCGTTATTTCGCAGGAGGGTGTGACCATGAAAGCAAGGCTCAACGAGATGTTCTGGAAGTTGGCGGTCGCTCTTGGTTTGATCGAACCGCCCCGTATGCAGCCTATTCCAGTACGCGCCCAGCGCGAGCAGGATCGCCGCCGCCACTGAGTCTGGTGGGGGTCTATGCGGTGGGCAAGGCGGGTCCTCCGCGCTCCACGGCTCGTTTATAAGCGGGCCGTTGCTGTATCCGCTGCAGAAAATCCATCAGGCGCGGGCGGCTCTCGTCCAGGCCGGCTCTGGCACGGGCAGCTTCCAGTGGGAAGCTCATCTGTATATCCGCTGCACTGAATGCGTTGCCAGCGAACCAGTCGGACTTCTCCAGTTCCGCTTCCATGTAGTCGAGATGGGTCTTCAGTTGTGGCCCGATGAAGGCGCTGTTAGCGCCCTTGGCGATAGCGCGTGCGACGGGGCGAACAAAAAACGGCATCGGCCCATTGGCGACGCGGTCGAATACCAGCCGCAGTAGCAGTGGGGGCATCGCAGAGCCTTCCGCGTAGTGCATCCAGTAGCGAAAGCGACGGTATTCCGGAGTGCCGTTCTGCGGCATCAGGCGTCCGTTGCCATAGCGTTCCAGCAGATATTCGAGGATGGCTGCCGACTCGGCCAGCGTGAGGTCGTCGTCGGTGATCACCGGAGACTTGCCCAGCGGGTGTACGGCTTTCAGCTCTGCTGGCGCGAGCATGGTTTTCGGGTCGCGCGGGTAGCGCTTCAGCTCGTAAAGCAATTCCAGCTCTTCCAGCAGCCAAAGGACGCGGTGCGAGCGGGAGTGGTTCAAGTGGTGGACGGTGATCATGCCTGCTCCTCATTGCGGGGACGTCGCAAGCATAGCCGCTCTGCAGAGCAGTGCCCGATATGGCAGACTCCGCCGCCGAGGTGAACCATGTCCCGTCCACTATGCTCACGCTGCCAGCGCCCGTCCTCCCTGTGCCTTTGCGCGCTGATACCAACACTGAATAGCCGTACCCAGGTGCTCATCCTTCAGCATTCCAGTGAAGCGAGTCATGCGCTCAATACGGCGCGCCTGGCCGTGTTGGGGCTGCGCAACGCAGAGCTGCGGGTGGGCGAGTGCTTCGAGGACGATTCCGATGCCGCCCGGCCGAGCTATCTGTTATTTCCCGGCGAAGACGCCGTGCCGCTCGGGAGTCTGGCCGGTGCCGCCCAACCCGTGCGCCTGATCGTGCCGGATGGCACTTGGCGAAAGGCGCGCAAGATCCTGCACGTCAATCCATGGTTGGCTGGGTTGCCGCGGGTGGCGCTGCCAGAAGGGCTGAGCTCCCGCTATCGCTTGCGCAAGGCGCCAATGCCCGGCGCGTTGTCGACCATCGAGGCGATCGTCACGGCACTTAACCTACTGGAAAGCCCCAGCCGATTCGATGAATTGCTCCGTCCGTTCGACGCATTGATCGAGGGGCAGATCGATGCAATGGGGCAGGAGGTATATCGGCGTAACCATGTCGATACCTAGTGGCCTGTTTGGTAAGTTCAGTTGGTCAATTTCGGCACCCATGGCCTCGATACTGTGTCGCTGCTCCTTGTCTTGGAGTCATGCTCATCCGAATTGGCCTCCACCAACTCACCGCCCGGGCCACTAGAGGGTTTGCCTGCGACCGCGCAGTGGCCGTGTGGCGCTGATTTACCTGACGCCAGTGTCGTTGCCGACTGGCAATGTCTTCTGCCTGAGAATGTAGAGCGTCACGAGCGTCGCGCTCAGCAGCATTCCAATTCGGGCCCAGATCAGCGGCACCAGCCAGCAGGATATGCCGATGCTGATCCACATGGTGGCGATGGCGTATACCTTGCCCTTGAGCGGAATACCGTTTCCTTCCAGGTAGTCACGAAACCATGGACCGAGCCGTGGGTGGCCTACCAGCCAGTCATAGAAACGTTGCGAGCTACGTACGAAACAGGCCGCGGCCAGCAGCAGGAATGGCGTGGTCGGCAGAACGGGCAGGAAGATGCCGACAACGCCCAGCACCACGGCCAGCCAGCCGACGCCGAGCAGGAACGATCGGATCAGAGGGTTGCGATGCTGCTGGATATCGCGATGGGCCATGATGCTAGTCAGCCCGGATCTTCGATTCGCTACGACTTGTGCCAAGCGGCTGGCTCACGCCAGTCTCATAACAGATTCGTGATGAGCATCGGGATGTGCAGAACAATGCCTTCCCTCCTGTGATGCTAGCCAGCGGGACAGGTCCGGCAGTGGGGCAGCGCGCCAGCGACTGTGCCCCGGCAGTCGCACTGTCGCAGGTGGGCGTGACGCTCACCTTGGCGCTTGGCCACGTTGCAGCCGGTCAGTGGCGACGTGGCTTGAGCAGGGCTGGCTTTTCCTCGGGGGCATGGCAGATCAGGTAGAGCGCCGTCAGCAGCTCCGGGATCTGCGCCACCATTTCGTCGACCAGTTCGGGGTTGTCCGCGATATCGGCGAATTCCGGTTGCTCGTCGAACAGGCCCGAGCCGACCATGATCGGCAGCAGCAGCTCGCTGACTTCCTCTTCGGAATCCTCGAACCAGATCGCCTCGCGCATGAACACGCCTTCCATGAAGCCGATGCACCAGCCGCGCAGATCGGATTCGTCCGGCTCCTCGCCCAGGTCCAGTTCGCATGGCAGCTCCATGTCCTCGTCACTGGCCAGCTGGCGGGCAATGTGTGCCTTGAGCTGAATCAGCGTGGCCTCGATGGCTTCGCGCTCGGTGTCGTCTTTGTACTTGGGTGGTTCGGAGAACAGTGCATCGATCCATTCACGCTCGGGCACCTGCTCGGAACAGATGCACAGCGCTGTCAGGTAGCCATGGGCGGCGATGTAATCCAGTGCTTCCTCGTGCAGGTCATCTGCATCAAGAAAGACTTGCAGGCGGGCGAGTTGCTCGGCGAATGACATCGGGAACTACCTTGGGGGCTGGAAGACAACCCGGATTCTAGACGAGGCGCGGGGCGCAGGCTACTCGTGCCTTCGGATGACGCGTCGTCCGTATTGGTCGCGCGATCCTGAACTCAACGGTTCGCTCGCGTATACTGCGCGCCTTGTTTCGGAGACCGGCATGCTCGACCAGGCACAGCGCATCCTCAAAGACGTTTTCGGCTACGACGCGTTTCGTGGCAACCAGGGCGCGATCATCGAGCGTGTCGGCAGTGGCGGCGATGCGCTGGTGCTGATGCCGACCGGCGGCGGCAAGTCCTTGTGCTACCAGGTTCCCGCACTATTGCGCGAAGGACTGGCAGTGGTGGTTTCGCCGCTGATCGCACTGATGGACGACCAGGTCGCGACACTCGACGAGCTGGGCGTCTCGGCCGTGGCGCTCAACTCGACGCTGAGCGCCGATGAGCAGCGCGACATTGCCGAGCGCATTCGGCGCAACGAGATCAAGATGCTCTATCTCGCGCCTGAACGCCTGGTGCAGCCGCGCATGCTGGCCTTCCTGCAGCGACTGAATGTCGCGCTGTTCGCCATCGACGAGGCCCATTGCGTCTCCCAGTGGGGGCACGATTTCCGTCCCGAGTACCTGCAACTGGGCCAGTTGGCCGAACTGTTCCCTGGTGTGCCGCGTATCGCGTTGACCGCAACGGCGGACAAGCGGACGCGGGAAGAAATCGTCCAGCGTCTGCATCTGGAAAACGCCGAACGGTTTCTCTCCAGTTTCGACCGGCCGAATATCTTCTATCGCATCGTGCCCAAGGAGCAGCCGCGCAAGCAGCTGCTGGGTTTTCTCGCCGAACGCCGCGGCGATGCCGGCATCGTCTATTGCATGTCGCGCAAGAAGGTCGATGACCTGGCGGCATTCCTCACCGAACAGGGCTTTCCGGCATTGCCTTATCACGCGGGCTTGCCCAACGAGCTGCGCGCCTACCACCAGAAGCGCTTTCTCAACGAGGAAGGCCTGATCATGGTGGCGACCATCGCTTTCGGCATGGGTATCGACAAGCCCAACGTGCGCTTCGTCGCCCACCTCGACCTGCCCAAGTCGCTGGAGGCCTACTACCAGGAAACCGGACGAGCGGGGCGCGATGGCCTGCCCGCCGATGCCTGGATGGCCTACGGCCTGCAGGACGTGATCTTCCTCAAGCAGATGCTCAACAACTCCGAGGGCGACGAGCGCCACAAGCGGGTCGAGCAGCACAAGCTCGATGCCATGCTGGCGCTGTGCGAGGAAACCCGTTGCCGCCGCCAGGCGCTGCTGGCGTACTTCGACGAGGAACTGCCCACGCCCTGCGGCCATTGCGACAACTGCGCCGACGGCGTGCAGACCTGGGACGCCACCGAGCCGGCGCGTCAGGCGCTGTCGGCGATCTACCGCAGCGGCCAGCGTTACGGCGTCGGTCATCTGGTGGATATCCTGCTGGGGCGTGACAACGACAAGGTGCGTGGTTTCGGCCATCAGCATCTGTCCGTGTTCGGTGTCGGCAAGGCGTTGAGCGAAGGTGAATGGCGCACATTGTTCCGCCAGTTGGTCGCGCGGGGACTGGCGGACGTCGATCTCGACGGTTTCGGCGGTCTGCGCCTGTCCGACAGCTGCCGGCCATTGCTGCGCGGCGAGGTCACCCTGGAGCTGCGCCGCGACCTCAAGCCACAGCAGGCAGCCAAGGGCCAGTCGAAGAGCCCCGCCAGCCAACTGGTGCGTGGCGAGGAGCGCGAGACCTGGGAGGCGCTGCGCACCTTGCGCCGCAAGCTGGCCGAAGAACACGGTGTGCCGCCGTATGTGATCTTCCCGGATGCAACTCTGCTGGAAATGCTGCGCAGCCAGCCCGCCTCACTGTCGGACATGGCCACCATCAGTGGTGTCGGCGCACGCAAGCTGGAGCGTTACGGTCAGGCCTTCCTGGAGGTCCTGCAAGGCGGTGTCGAAGCGGCCAAGTCGCCTGCCGATCTACGACACGAATTGATCACATTGGCGCGCGCCGGCATGACGCCTGCACAGATCGCGCGTCAGCTCGACTGCAGCGAAAAGAACGTCTACGCCATGCTCGCCGAGGCCATCGGTCTGCAACAGCTGAGTCTGGAGCAGGCGCTGGATCTGCCCGAGGATCTGCTCGGCGAAATCCAGGAGGCCTTTCTCGACGGCGAGGGCGAACTGCCACCGGTGAGCGCCGTCGCCGAGCAGTTCGCCGGGCGAGTACCCGAACAAGTGCTTTATTGCGTGCGTGCTGCACTGCAGGTCGAGTTCGAATTGTAACCAGGTGCATCCTGTGGCTCGGCCTGAAGCCGCTGCGATAGCTGGTGTCTGCCGGGCCGCAACTCTCGCCGTGCCATCATTACGACTTCTATCGCTCGATCAGGATTCGAAGGTCGTCTTGCCTGCTTTCCAGAGCTGTGGTTAGCTCACTAATAATTAGTTTTTGCAGGAATGGCAGTACATGTACGCCGAGCAACATCGCTTTGCCATGCAATTGGCGCAACTTTCCCGTGGCTGGCGCGCGGAACTGGATCGACGCCTGGCCGATCTCGGACTCTCGCAGGCGCGCTGGCTGGTGCTGCTGCACCTGGCCCGTTTCGACCACGAACCCACCCAGCGCGAACTGGCCCAAAGCGTTGCCGTTGAAGGGCCGACGCTGGCCCGCTTGCTCGATAGTCTCGAAGCGCAGGGGCTGGTGCATCGCAAGGCATCCGCCGAGGACCGCCGGGCCAAACGGATTTCTCTGGGGGCACCGGCGCGACCGCTGATCGAGAAGATCGAGGCGATTTCCACGCAGGTGCGCCACGAGGCGTTCGCCGGTATCGACGAAGCCGATCTGCGCAAGTGCCAGCAGGTGCATGCGCGAATCCTCGCCAATCTGGACAAGCGCTGAGCGTTATCTGCGCACTCGTTGGGCTTCGCTGCGCTCAACCCAACCTACGTAGCGGCACAGGCTGTAGACCGTAGGGTGGGTTGAGTCGCGCAGCGACGAAGCCCAACGCCACACTGTGCGACAAGCCCTGCGACGGCCGAATCAATGGCTTGGCCGCGCGTTTGTTGGGCAATCCCGAAAACCGGGCGGGCCGTGCTCGTTGGGAGGCGCCCCGACCTCGGTGGCCAGCCGACCCACGTTCGCCTTAGAAGCTGCGCCCCAGATTCATATACAGAGCCTGTTCGTCCTCGTCATTGAAGCCGTAGCCGAAGTTCAGCGGCCCCAGTGGCGTGTCGTAGCCGAGAAAGATGCTCGCGGCGTTGATATAGCCGCTGTCGAAGGCATTGTCGGCGTTCCAGGCGCGGCCGCGCTCCAGTGATCCACCGAGATAGAGCGGGAAGTCCAACGGCTGAAACGCTCGCGGCGTCACACGACGGTAGTACACCATGCGCGCCAGGCTGACGTTCTGCCCGGCCAGGGCATTCTGACGAAAGCCCGACAGCTGACGCGCCCCGCCGAGCAGAAAGCTCGAGGTCACCACTTCCGCGTCGTCCAGCGTGCGACCGTAGCGCCCACCGAGCACCCAGGTGTTGGCACCGTGACTGAGCGCCTTGTCCAGCGTGAGGTGCCATTGCCGATAACGCTGGTCCGAACTCAGGCTGGGGTCGTACTGACGCATGGTCAGGCGGATGTCCTCGCCTTCGCGGGGGAAATCGATGTTGTCGAGCGTGTCGAACGAGTACTGCAGCTCGTAGTAGCCCTCGGTGAAGCTGAAGTCGGGCAGATCCTGTTCGCCGATTCGCACATCGGCCTCACCCCAGGCTTGGCCGATCCCAAAGCGTATCTCGCCATTGTTGGCGATCTGCCTGCCGAGATTGAAACCGTAGCCATAGCGTTGCAGGCGATATTCGGCAATCGGATCGTTGTCGAGAATGGACTCCACGTTCTGCGCCTCGACGAACAGATTCGGTGCGACGAACCAGCGCGAGCCGGCATCCAGCGGCTGGTAGAACTCGCTGTAGAGTTCCTGGCGATCGCCCAGCTGCAGACGGGTCAGCCACTCGGCACCCAGTTCGTTGATGCCGTTCTTCCGATAGCTCGCGCCGAGGTTGTATACACTGTCGCCGCGGAAGTCGTCGGACAGGCTCAGACCCAGCCGCAGGTAATCGGTGCCGGTACGCTTCTCGCGGGCGTTGATGACCAGCGTATTGCCAAGCTTGCCGCGTTGGACGCGATATTCCACGCGCTCGAAATAGTCCAGGCCGTAGAGCGTGCCCATGTCCTTCTGCAGATCCTCCAGATCCAGCGGTTCGCCGATCGGTTGACGGACATGCCGACGGATCACCGCATCGCTGACCTTCGAATCGTTCTCTACCCGAATTGCGGTGATGACCGGTGTACGCGGGTCGCTGGAACGCGCAAGACTCAATGCCGGATTGCCACCGGCGGTGATGCGCATTTCGGCAAGACGTCCCTCCAGAGCCAACGTTGCACGGTAACCGGCGTCGACCAGCTGTTCGGCGCGGGCGAAATCGGTAGAGCCGTAAGCAGCCAACGGCGGCTGGATCAGAAGGTCTTGCGACTGCAGGGTGGCCAGCTGCGCTTCGGAGTTGCGGCGAGTCATCATGGTGGTGGTCTGGTTGAGCACGTCGACCACCGTCAACAATTCGTTGCGCGGCTTGAGCGGTGTGCCGATGTCCACCACGATCAGGCGGTCGACGCCCATGTCGCGCGCAACGTCCATCGGGATGTTGTCGACCATGCCGCCATCCACCAGCAGGCGGCCGTCCAGCTCAACCGGTGCAAACACGGCCGGAATCGACATGCTGGCGCGAATCACCTGGGGCAGGTGGCCGCTGTGGAAGACCACCTTTTCATCGTTGGCAATATCCGTTGCCACCGCACGGAAGGGGATCGGCAGCTGGTCGAAGTTGCGGGTGTCGCTGGCGTGTACCAGCAGGCGCTCGAGCAATAGCGCGAGGTTCTGCCCTTGAATCACGCCCAGCGGCAGGCCGAGGCTGCCGTCGTCGCGGAAGCTGAGCTTCTGCTTGATGAGGAAATCACGGTCATCCTGCTTGCGGCGGTAGGGGATGTCCTGGCGCGGCGGATCGTCGGACAGTACTTGCTGCCAGTCGAGGGTCAATGCCAGGCGTTCGAGTTCGGTAACGCTGTAGCCTGCTGCGTACAACCCGCCGACCACCGCGCCCATGCTGGTGCCGGCAATGGCATCGATGCGTACGCCTTGTTCTTCCAGCGCCTTGAGCACGCCGACATGCGCCAGCCCGCGTGCCGCACCGCCGGACAGGACCAGTCCGGTCTTTGGCTGGGACGGCTCGGCGAACAGCGGTGGCAGGACTAACAGCATCAGCAGGGAAACGAACAGGCGGAGCATGGCTGAACCGGGGAAGGGTGGAGAAGGCGGCTATTATAGGCCGCCGTATCTCCTTCGGAGTCGTCCCGAATGACCGCAAGCAAACCGGAAATCGTCATCACCTATTGCACCCAGTGTCAGTGGCTGCTGCGTGCCGCCTGGCTCGCCCAGGAGTTGCTGTCGACCTTCGCCGACGACCTGGGGCGCGTCTGTCTGGTGCCCGCCACAGGCGGCACCTTTCATATCAGCTGCGATGGCGTGCAGATATGGGAGCGCAAGCGCGACGGCGGCTTTCCCGAGGCGAAGGAACTCAAGCAGCGCGTGCGTGATCGCATCGACCCGCAGCGCTCGCTGGGGCATAACGACCGCTGAGCCGCTCAGCTGGCCAGTTTCGCAACGGTACTCGGCGGGCTTTTCAAGCGGCTGGTGATGATGCTGGCGATGATGATCAAGGCGCCGCCGAGCAGCATGCGCAGCGTCGGCTGCTCGTCGAATAGCCACCAGGCAAAGGCGATGCCGTAGACCGGCTCGAGGGCGAAGATCACCGAGGTCGTACGCGCCTTCAGGACCCGCAGGCTGGCGACGAAAAGGCTGTGTGCGAGTCCGGTGCAGAGCACGCCGAGCAGCGCGAGCCAGAGCCAGTCCTGTGCGGGGATCGCGGGAATCGCCGACCAGCTGAATGGCAGCAGGGCTACGAGGATCGACAGGTTCTGCCAGAGCGCCGAACGAACCGGGTCGAGGCCGCGGGTGACGGCACGGTTGAGCAGCGACAGGAGCGCGAACAGCAGGCCGGAAAGCACACCGTAGAGCAATCCGGCGGTCGGTCCGCTGCTGAGATCGAACGCCGGCGCGACCAGCAGCAGACCGGCACAGACCAACCCGACCATGGCGAACTCGATGGCGCGGGTACGTTCACGGAACAGCAGGCCTTCGAGCAGCACGGTGAATGCAGGAAAGCTGGCAAAGCCCAGGGTTGCAATGCCGACGCCAGCGATCTTCACCGCGATGAAGAACGTCAACCAGTGTGCACCCAGCAATAGTCCGCCCAAGGCCAGGCCGCCACGCTGCCGCCAGTTTGGCGTTGCGCCGCTGGGTCGCAGCAACTGAGCCACCAGCAGCAGGGCCAGCACGGCGAACAGTGCACGACCGAAGGTGATGACCAGCGCCGAGCTTTCGGCCAGTTTTCCGAGCACGCCGGACAGGCCGAACATCAGCGCACCGAGATGGATGGCCAACAGGGCATTGCGCGGCGTCATGGCGCGAGCGGCCCGAGCGTGCGGTGTGTGCGTGCCGCGTGGCGTGAACGGATGAGTGGGGGCATGGCTACCTGAACCTTGCGAATCAGGACCATGCTAAGCCGCGGTTCGAGGCGTGTCTGTCGCGTCAGTCATCGGTTTTGTCGCGCAACTCGCGGCGCAGTGCGCGCGGTGTGCAACCACGTGCGCGAACCAGTGCGGCGGTGAAGGCGCTTTGCGAGGCATAGCCCACTTGCGCGGCGATCTCGCCGATCGGCAGACGAGTGCTGCGCAACAGCGCCTCGGCATGCTGCAAGCGGCGCTGGCGCACGTACTCCATTGGCGTTCGACCCGTCTCGCGAAGAAAGCGCGCGTGCAGGCCGGCCACCGACGACCCGGCGATACGGGCCAGGTCGGCCACCTGAAGCGGGTGGGATAGATGCTGATCGATGAAGGCGTCGATAGCGGCGACTGGCAGCACGTGCTGGTCGTGGTGGATATGTTGTCCACTGGCCAGACTGGCGAGCAATAGCACGGCGCCCTGTTCGGCGATCAATGGATCATTGATCGGGCTGTGCGCCAGCCAATCGACCAGGCGCTGCTGGCTTGTGTTCAGGCGCACGGTATCCGGCCGATCGAGCAGACGCAGGCTGGGTTCGGTGTGGTGGCCCAGACGCTGACGAACCCAGTTCTCTGATGGCAGATCGAGCACCAGGCAGTGGCTGCCGGTGACACTGGCACAGGCATGGTGAGTGGCGGACGGAATCACCGCGAGACTCTGCTCGCCGACGCGGCTGCCGCGCCCGGCAATCTCGAATTCCAGCAATCCTTTCAGGCCGAACACCAGTTGCGGGTGTTCGTGGCTATGGGCGATGAGGTCGTGATGGTAGTTGCGCAGCGATAGCATCTGGCGGCTGTCCCGAAGCAGGCCCGCTGACCAGTGGTCTGTGCGGTGTTTGGTTGAGGCAAGTTCGAGTGAGCAGGGCTCCGAGACAAGGTGCTGCGACGAGTCATAGCGGGCTATGGCAAGGAGCAGCGGCACAGTACCGGGGCCATGGGCGCCGAAATTGACCAACTGAACTTACCAAACAGGCTACTAGGCCAGCCTCGGTTGGTCGACGGCTGGCCGCCAGCGATCAGAAAATCAGAGGATGACCTTGTCGCGAAGTTTCTCGGCCGCCTGCTGCAGGGCCTGAATCACGCGCTCCTTGTCGAAGTTCTGCACGCCGTTGGTATCCAGATACATGGAGAAACCGGGGAGTTCGTGCTCGACGAAACTGCAGGTGGCGCCAAGGTCGCGGCGGAAGTCCACCACCTGGTAGATCTGCACCGGGCGGGAGAAGCCCTTGACCGGGATCTGGCCCTTGTCGCGGCACATGACGACGTCCTTGATCAGCGAATAGGTTTCGTGGGAGACGAGGATCTCGCTGGCTTCGGCGGCACTTTCAAGACGGCTGGCCAGATTCACTTCGCGGCCGATGATGGTGTAATCCATGCGCGTATCGGCGCCGAAGTTGCCCACCGTGCAATAACCGGTGTTGATGCCCATGCGGATTTCCATGGGTTTGGTAATGCCCTGTGCGCGCCATTGCTGGCGCAGCACCTTCATGTGTTTGCGCATGGCGATGGCCATGGAAACCGCTGCCACCGCGTCTTTCTTGGCACCCTGGCTAGAAGGGTCACCGAAGAACACCATCACGCAGTCGCCGACGAACTTGTCGATGGTGCCACCGTACTTCAGGGCAATCTTCGACATCTCGTTTAGGTAGTTGTTGAGCAGGTCGGTAAGGGCCTCAGCCTCCAGTTCCTCGGCCAGCTCGGTGAATCCCTTGATGTCGGAGAAGAACACGGTGAGCCGCTTGCGCTGGGTTTCCAGGCGAACGCTGCGCTTGCCGGTGAAGATCGACTCCCACACCTGGGGCGAGAGGTACTTGGCGAGGTTGCGTGCCAGACGCGCGGCCTTGGCCTGCTCCGTTTCGATCTCCTTGCGCGCCTGGGCGAGGCGCTGGCCCTGCTGGTGCACGAAGTAGGCGGTGGCGCATATGTAAAAGGTCGTGAACAGGATGCTCACCAGAGAAACCAGTGGCGGTGTGGTACCGCGGTAGCTCAGGGGCACGACGAGAGATGCCAGGCCGACCCCGACACCCACGCAGATCAGCGAGATGGCGAGGTTGCGCAGGCTGCCGCTCACCAGCGCGCTGAAGCTGAGTGTCAGCAGAAACATCAGGCTGGGCACGATCGAAAAACCGAGCAGCAATATGCCGCCACCGGCGTTCAAGGCATCCAGGCAGAGCAGAACCTGCGCTGTGCGCTCGGGATGATCGCGCTTGAAGCGATAGCTCAGGTGATAGGCCAGGTGCGGATAGAGCAGGGCGTACGGCACCATCCACAGCAGGTCCATCGAGAAATACTGGGTGTAGGTACCAGCTGCAAGCGTGGCGGCGCAGATCAGGTAGGCGAGCACGCGGGAGTAGTACTCGCGCAACGGGCGAGTGGCGAGGCCATTGCGGCGCTCAACCGGAGTGGAAGTCATGTGTGCGTACGATCCCTGGTAGTTTTTTCGACGCCGTTCTCTCGCGCCTTGCAGACTGACGCCAGGCTCGATCGACGGGTCACCCTGCGAAGGCGACAGCTTTCGAGCACATCAGCGACAGCCTCGCGATCACGGGGCCAGCTCGGCGATGGCCGGCCCGCGCGAAAGCCGTCAGATCATAACCAAGCAACGCCGCATCGCCAAACCAGAGGATGAAAACAATGATGGCACCGGTCGGATAGCCGCTGTCATCAGGCTCAGAAGCGAATCCGGCCCGTCAGCATGTCCTTGAACATCACCCAGTCGCCGAGAAAGCTGTAGAGCGGATACTGGAATGTTGCCGGCCGGTTCTTCTCGAAGATGAAGTGGCCGACCCAGGCGAAGCCATAACCGGCCACCGGCATCGCCAGCAACCAGAGCCACTGCTGGGTAAGGAGTGCGTAGCCAAGTATGCCAAGCACCAGCAGGCTACCGACGAAGTGCAGGCGACGGCAGGTGGGGTTGCTGTGCTCGGCGAGATAGAACGGATAGAAATCGGCAAAGCGGCTGAAGCGTTCGGCGGTTTGCGTACTCATGGCGTACCTCCTGTTATTGTCGCGCACAGACTAGTCATCGCTAACCTTGCGTGTCAGTGACAATCAGGGCCAGTTTAGTAGCCTTAGGCGCAGCTGCCCCACCTATCGAAGAACAAGAAAACCCCATGACCGAACGCACCACTTCCTCGAGCTGGGCGCTGAGTATCGTCCAGGCTCTGGAATCCGCCGGGATCGATTGCCGCCAGTTGTTCATTGAGCTGCATCTGGACTATGCCGCTCTGGACGACCCCGACGCGCGCTTTGCCCAGGATGACATGACGCGCCTTTGGCAACGCGCGGTGGCGGTTTCCGGTGACCCCGCCATTGGCCTGAACATGGCGCGCCAGGCGCGGCCGGCTGCACTGAACGTGGTCGGTTATGCACTGATGTCCAGCCGCAATCTCAAGGAAGGCTTCGCCAGATTGGTGCGCTACCAGCGGATCATCGCCGAGGGTGCCGATCTGGATTTCCAGCCCTGCGCACAGGGCTATCGGTTGAGTCTGACGATAATCGGCGACCGCTTGCCGCCAGCTAGGCAAAGTGCCGAAGGCTCCCTGGCAGGCTGCCTGACATTCTGCCGCTGGCTCACCGGAACGCCGTTGCTGCCGCTGGAAGTCAGCTTTCAGGGCCAACCGCCGGATGATCTGGAGCCCTATCGGCAGCTGTTCCAGGCACCTTTGCGCTTCGACGCGCGTCGCTACGCGTTGCTGTTTCGCGAAGAGGATGTGGAAATGCCGTTGCCGACCGCCAATGAAGCGCTGGCGCAATTGCATGATCGTTTCGCCGGTGAGTACCTCTCGCGCTTCTCCGACAGCAAAGTTATGCATCGCGCGCGGCAGATACTCTGTCGATTGCTGCCGCAGGGCGAGCCCAGGCGCGAAGTCGTGGCGCAGGCGCTGTGCCTGTCGGAGCGCACCCTGCAGCGGCGTCTGCAGGAGGAGGGCAGCAGCTTCCAGCAATTGCTCGACGATACGCGTCGCGATCTGGCGGTGCAGCACCTCGCCCAGCCGGACCTGGCGCCGCTGGAAATCGCCTATCTGCTTGGCTTTGCCGATCCGAGCAATTTTTACCGGGCGTTCAAGCGCTGGTTCGGCGTCACGCCCGGCGAATACCGTCTGGCCGCGCGCTCACGCCAGTAGGAACCTGTGAAAGCCCACATAGCCTTAGCTAGAGCAGATCGGTTACTTATATGCGCCTTTCCATGATGGAGTGACCCAATTGGCCACCAGCCTGCTCGCGTTAATAGACGATATTGCGACCGTACTCGACGACGTCTCGCTCATGACCAAGGTGGCGGCCAAGAAGACCGCTGGCGTACTGGGCGACGACCTGGCACTCAATGCGCAGCAGGTGACCGGGGTGAATGCCGACCGGGAACTGCCTGTGGTGTGGGCAGTGGCCAAGGGCTCGTTTCGCAACAAGGCGATCCTGGTCCCCGCTGCGCTGCTGATCAGTGCCTTTCTGCCCTGGGCAATCACACCGCTGTTGATGCTCGGCGGCGCCTTTCTCTGTTACGAGGGGTTCGAGAAGCTGGCGCACCGCTTTCTTCATAGCGATGACAGCGATCACGCGGAGACGGTGAAGGCGCTCGCCGACCCGTCCGTGGACATGGTGGCGTTCGAGAAGAAAAAGATCAGCGGCGCGGTGCGTACTGACTTCATCCTCTCCGCCGAAATCATCGCCATCACCCTCGGCACGGTCGCGGCCGCGTCGTTCAGTCAGCAGGTCATGGTTCTGGTGGGCATCGCCATCCTGATGACGATAGGCGTCTATGGGCTGGTAGCCGCCATCGTCAAGCTCGACGATCTTGGTCTGGCCCTGAGCAAGCGGGCCAGCGGTGTGGCCAGCGCCATCGGGCGAGGCATTCTGAGCGTCGCGCCGTGGCTGATGAAGTCGCTGTCGGTCATCGGCACCGCGGCGATGTTCATGGTGGGCGGCGGCATCCTCACCCACGGCATTCGCGCCGTGCATCATTTCATCGAGAACAGCACCCACGAAGCGCTCGGACTGCCCTATATCGGAGCGGTACTCGGCGGCCTGTTGCCGACGCTGCTCGACGCCGCATTCGGCATCGTCGCCGGCGGCGTGGTATTGGCGTTGGTTACGCTTGGCGGCCGGCTGTTCAAGCGCGGCTCCGGCGCCGCGGCCTGAGTCAGTGGCGCCAGAAGGCCGGGGTCAGCAGCACCAGCACCGTGATGATCTCCAGGCGTCCCAGTAGCATGCCGATCGACAGCAGCCATTTTGCCGTGTCGGGCAGTGTGGAGAAGTTGCCGGCTGGCCCGATGATCTCGCCCAGCCCCGGGCCGACGTTGCAGACCGCGGTCGCCGCGCCCGTGAGCGCGGTGATCGGGTCGAGGCCGAGGAGCGCCAGGCACAGCGCCAGCACGCCGATGGTCATGGTGATGAAGAAGGAAAAGGTCAGGATCGAGCGAACGATTTCTTCGTCCAGGTTGTGCCCGTTGTACTGCTGGCGGATTACCGCGCGGGGGTGAATCAGCTGCTTGAAGTTGGCGCGTAGCAGCGAGTAGGCCACCTGGAAGCGGAACATCTTCAGCCCGCCTGACGTCGAGCCCGAGCAGCCGCCGACGAAGGTCAGGTAGAAGAATGCCATGACGGCGAAACCGCCCCACTGGGTGTAGTCATCCACCGCGAAACCGGTCGTGGTAACCACGGAAACCACGCTGAAGGTCACGATGCGCAGTGCATCCAGCGCCGGAATGTCATTGTTCAGCCAATACCAGCCGCTGAACAGCACGCTGGTGATGGTGAGCATCAGGACGAAGCCTCGCACCTGCTGATCCTTGAGCAGCGCCGTGCGATGGCCTCGCAGCGTCATCACGTAAAGGGTGAACGGCAGACTGCCGAGCAGCATGAAGAATACTGCGACCCAGTGCGCGGACGGCCCGAACTTGCCCATCGATGCATCGGAGGTGGAAAAGCCGCCAGTGGCGACGGTCGACATCGCATGGTTTATGGCATCGAACATGCTCATGCCGGTCAACAGGAAGGCCAGAAACGCGGCGACGGTAAACGTCACGTAGATGACCAGCAGGTACTGCCCGGCCACGTGCGAGCGCGGCATCACCTTCTCCGACCAGTCCGAGGACTCGGTCTGGAACAGCCTCATGCCACCGACTCGCAGCAGCGGCAGAATCGCGATCGCCATGCCGATGAAGCCGATGCCACCCAGCCAGTGCAGCAGCGAGCGCCACATCAGCAGCCCGGGCGATGCTCTATCCAGTCCCGAGAGCACGGTGGCGCCAGTGGTGGTGATACCGGACATAGTTTCGAAGAAGGCGTCCGAATAGCTGATGTGCTGAATCAGCATCAGCGGCAAGGCGGCGAAACAGCAGACCACCACCCAGCTGATCGTGGTCAGGAAGTACATGTCGCGCGGCCGCAGGTTGGTGTTGGCTGGTCTACCCGGTGCGACAAGGGCGAAGCCGCAGGAGAAGGTGATCAGGCTGCCCCAGATGAATGCCTGCAGGTCATCGGTGCGTTCGAATGCCAGCAGGGTCAGCATCGGAATGATCATGCTGACGGCCAGGGTGATCAGGAAAATGCCGAGGATAAAACCGATGATGCGTAAGGTCGGCAGGGCCATGTAGAGGGTGCTCGGCACGGTGAAAGAGGGCGGACATTCTACTCGCGTCGCTCCGCCAGTAAACCGCCCGACGGCTGGTAGAAAAATGTTTTCTCGGCAGCCGTGGAGCCTCTTCCCAAGCGCAGCGCCATGAATAGAATAGCCGCCCGGGCGCCGGCCCATTTCCGGTCTCTGGGTGTTCACCTTCCATGTCAATCGACAATCCCTGCCTCACGTGCGGCGCCTGCTGCGCGTACTTTCGTGTGTCCTTCTATTTTGGTGAATGCGTTTCTGCCGGCGGTGCGGTGCCGGACCAGCTGACAGTTCAGGTTTCGCCGTTCCATGTGGCCATGCTCGGGACCGAGAGCAAACCTGCGCGCTGCGTCGGACTGCTGGGCGATGTCGGTTGCGGCGTGCGCTGCAGCATGTACGAGCAGCGTTCGAGCACCTGCCGCGAATTCGAGGCGTCCTGGGAGAACGGCGAGCACAATGCGCATTGCGACGCGGCGCGGGCGGCACACGGCCTGCCACCGCTGGTGCCGCCGCTGCAGCCGCAGCTCTCGCCGGATCGGGTGGCTTGACCTGGTGGGCTGTTTGGTAAGTTCGGTTGGTCAATTGCGGCGACCATGGCCCCGATACTGTGTTGCTGCTCCTTGCCATGAGCCCCGCCATGACTCGTCGCAGCGCCTTGTCTCGGAGCCATGTTCATCGGAACTTGCCTCAGCCAACTCACTGCACGGGCCACCAGCGCCGGCCGGCGCGTTGTTTGCGCTGTCGGCCGGCCATCACTCGCGGTACGTCGCCAACACCCTCTAGAATGTCCGACCCTTTCAGGAGGTAATGGATGGACGCTCTGGACCTGTTGCTCAACCGCGTATCTGTCACTCGCCTATGCGAGCCGGCACCCGATGCCGATCAACTCGATCTGCTTTTTCGTGCAGCCTTGCGTGCGCCGGATCACGGCCAGTTGCACCCCTGGCGCTTCCTGACCGTCGAGGGCGATGCGCGCGGCAAGCTCGGTGAGCTGTTTGCCGACGCTCTGCAGGCCCGGCAGACCGATGCCTCGGACGAAGCGCTGCAGAAGGCGCGCAACATGCCGCTGCGTGCGCCGATGCTGATCGTGGTGATCGCCAGTCCGAAGGCGCACCCGAAAGTCCCGGAAGGCGAACAGTTACTGGCTGCCGGCTGCGCGGCGCATGGTCTGCTGTTGGCCGCCCATGCCCAGGGGATTGGCGCGGTGTGGCGCACCGGTGAGTTCGCCTATGACCCGCATGTAATGAAGGGGCTGGGCCTGGCCGAGCAGGAACGTCTGCTGGGCTTCCTGTACCTGGGCACGCCGGAGGGCCGCATCCGTAGCGCCCCGGTGCTCGAGCCCGAGGCTTTCGTCAACGGCTGGAACGGTCAGTGATGGCTCTGAATCTCTGACACCGTGCCTACAGCGTTTGCCAACGGCAGACGCAGGCTCGCGATGAAGCCGCCATCGGGGTGGTTGACCAGCTGCAGCTGGCCACCGTGGCGCTCGGCCGCACGGCGTGCGATGGCCAATCCGAGGCCATGTCCGGCGGCCGTTTGTCCTGGCGCTCGGAAGAAGGGTTGGCTCAGTTGCGGCAGGTGTTCGTCGGCGACTCCTGGCCCGTGGTCGCGCACACTCAGTACCAGCTCGTCACCGTCGCGCTGCGCGCGCAGCTCCACGGGCACGCCCTCGGGGTTGAAGCGCAGGGCGTTGCGCAACAGATTGTCCAGTGCGCGTTCGAGCATTTCCGTCCAACCTGTGAATGCCAGGCCAGGCTCGACCCGACCGTCGATACGTTGAGCGGGCGCGATGATGCGGGCGTTGTCCTTCAGTTGCTCGAACATTGCTGGCAGGTCGACGGCCGTTGCCGTGCCGGGTTCCGCATCCAGGCGGGATAGCTCGAGGATTTCGCTGATCAGCGCTTCCAGTCGATCGCATTCCTTGGCCAGTCGCGGCCAGATCACTTCGCGTTCGCTCGGGCTGGCGCGCTCGGCCAGTGCCTGGGCAATGCGCAGGCGCGCCAGCGGTGAGCGCAGTTCGTGGGATACGTCGCGCAGCAGCTGGCGCTGACTGCCGATCAGCGCCTGCAGCCGTGCGCCCATGCGGTTGAAATCGCTCGCCAGCACACCGAGCTCGTCGCGCCGTGTTGCCAGACGGGCGAGGGACTGCTGCTGATAGCTGGTCTGCCCTAGGTCGTGCACGGCACGGCGCAGGCGATCCAATGGGCGAGTGATGGATAGCGTCAGCAGCAGGCTGAAGCCGGTGAGTACCACCAGTGCGATGCCCAACGCGCTGAGCGGCCAGGCCAGACTGCCGCGATGCCAGGCCTGCAGTTCGGGATAAGGAATGCGGTAGATGAACAGGTAGGTTTCACCGCTGGTCGGACTGGTGTAATCGGCGGTCAAGCGTCGCCAAGGCAGTGGGCGTTCGCGATCCTGATGGCGTGCCTCGAACGCGGCGGCGCGGGCGGAGAAAGTGCCGCGGACGATCGGTTGGCCGTTTTCCGCCAGCACCTGTACATCGACCCGCGCACGATGCCGGTGCTGTTCCAGCAAGCGCTGCGCAGCCTGCGGGCCCTGGCGCTCGTAGACCTCGGTCCAGGTTTCGGCAAGACCTTGCAGTGCCGGGTGGCGGCCGAGAATCCAGGCGTCCTGATTCAGCGCATGGCCGAGCAGCATGGCCAGGCCGGCAACCAGTGCAATGGCCAGCCAGAAGGTTGCGAGTATGCGCCAGAACAGTGATCGCACTGGGTCTCTCCACGGCAAAGCCCGGCAGCTTCCACCGGCGCTCTGAACGCGTGGCGGAAGTTGTCGGGCGGGTTTTCAGAACGGGAGCAGATCAGTTCTTCTGATCGCGGTCCGCTTTCCATTTGAGGAACTCTGCACGTTCGGCGCGCTTTTCTTCCATCTTCTTCATGCCTTCGTCGAAGGCCTTGTGCTGTTCGGGTTTGAGCAGCGCGCGCATGCTCTGGTGGGTCTTCTCGCGACTGGCGTCGAGATCGTTCTGCATGGCCTTGCGCTCGGCTTCGGGCAGCTTGTCGAGGTAGCGCTGGGTAATTTCCTGGCGCTGCCGCATCTGCTCGCCCATCAGCTTGCGCATTTCGCGCTGCTGTTCCTTAGTCAGGTCCAGATCCTGAAACATGTGCGGGGCATGCTTGCCAGCATGACGACCATCGTGCATGCCGCCGGGCATGGCGAAGGCGAGGGTCGGAACGGCAGCGGCGAACAGCAGGGCTACGAGTGATTTGCGCATGTTGAAAACTCTCCTATGTAGGGAAACCGGCCGTCCCGCCGCGTCGCTCATTGGCGGCAGGTCTGTGACCGGATGAGTTCAGTCTACGCAGGGCAAGGTCAAGGGCGGTCAGCCCAGGGTAAAGCCTCGGTAAAGACGATCAGACTGCGTACAGATAGCCGCGGCTGCGCAGGGCGACGATTCGCGGGCTGCCATCGGCGTGCGGGCCAAGCTTGCGGCGCAGGTTGCTGACGTGCATGTCGAGGCTGCGGTCATAGAGAGTGAGCTTGCGTCCCAGGGCGTGTTGGGCCAGGGTCTGCTTGTCGATCGGCTCGCCCGGTTGTGCTAGCAGCGTTTCGAGGATGCGGCCTTCGGAGAGCGTCAGGCTGACGTCATGACCGCCGACGCTGGCCACGCCGCGTGCCGGGCTGTAGCAGAGATCGCCGAGCTCGACCTGGCTGGGCGTTGCGGTCGGCTGGGTACGGCGCAGCACGGCACGCAGGCGTGCGGTGAGCTCGCGCGGGTCGCAGGGTTTGGCCAGGTAATCGTCTGCGCCGAGCTCGAGGCCGAGAATGCGATCCAGTGGTTCGCCACGACCCGACAGCATCAGCACCGGTAGATCGGGATGTTCACTGCGTAGCTGCTTGAGCAGCTCCAGGCCGCTTCCGTCAGGCAGCATCACGTCCAGGACCACTGCTGCCGGTTGGTGCTGCGCCAGCGCCTGACGCGCGCTGTTGCCATCGTGGCAGGCATGGGCGACGAAGCCTTCCTGAGCGAGCCAGCTGATCAGCAGCTCGCAGAGTTCTTCGTCATCGTCGATAAGCAGCAATTCACTCATGTCGGCTCTGGTACTCAGTTGAGCCACTGGCGTCGGCGGCGTCCGCGCGTGACCAGCAGGCCCAGGGTGAAACTGATGACTCCGACAGCACCACCGACGGCGAACCACTGCTGCTGTTCGTTCAGCATCGCGGGCAGCTCTTTCGTCTGCTCCGCCTGCAACTGCAGGCGCAAGCGGCGATTTTCCTCGCGCAGACGCAGCAGTAAGGCCTCGGTGGTGTCGGCGCTCGGGCCGGCAGGCTCGGGCTCGGCTACGGCATCCAGCTCGTCGTACTCGACGGGGGCACCAGGCTCGATCTCCGGAACGGCAGGTTCCGGTAACCCTTCTTCGGCATACAGCGCCGGGGCGAGCAGGGTCAGGGCGAACAGCAGGGCAAGCGGTCGTTGACGCATCGGAACTCCTATTTCCTTACGAGGCCGTGGACTGCCCGCGGCCGGGCTATTCCCTGCTGTGTCGGCTCAGGGCAATACTTTCTTGAAGGGCTTGACCACCACGTTCACATATACGCCGGCGGCCTTGTACGGATCGGCGTCGGCCCACTGCTGTGCGGCTTCCAGGGAATCGAACTCGGCGACTACCAGGCTGCCGCTGAAGCCGGCTTCGCCCGGATCGTTGCTGTCGATGGCCGGGTGCGGACCGGCGAGAACCAGGCGGCCTTCGTTCTTCAGCTGCTCCAGGCGCGCCAGGTGGGCTGGGCGAGTGGCGAGGCGGTCCTGCAGGGAATTCGGTGCGTCGGTGGCGATAACGGCGTACAGCATGGTCGATCCTCGTTCGCGTAGGGGCGTATATGAAAAGTACAGAAAGCCCGGGATATGCATGATGACACTGCCGGCGCAGCCTGCTCGTCGCGCCGGTCGAGGCGCTACGGCGAGCCCTGCCGTGCAGCGCGGCATCATAGCAAACGGCGCTTGCGACGGAAGCGCTGCGCTTGATCCCCGTGCAGCGGTTGATGGCACGCAGGACGGTATTGGCGGTCGAAGCAAGAGCGGTTTGCGGCGCCTGCAGCGCTGGCCGGTGTAATGACTGTGACGACACGAGCCAAAGCGCCGGTGCGGCGTTAGACTAGCCGGCCGTTTGCGCCGGTGTACCCCTTCTTTCGGGCCGGTGAAGGCTTGCCGCCGCAGGCTTACGGATTCTTATCGAGGTGTCTGCACCTCACTGGAGCGCGTTACCAGATGATTGTCGATCTGCATTGCCACAGCACCGCCTCGGACGGCGCGCTGGCGCCCGCCAAGCTGGTGGAGCGAGCCCATGCGCGCGGCATCCAGATGCTGGCGCTCACCGACCACGACACGATCGACGGACTGGCCGAGGCACGGACGACTGCGCAGGCGCTGGGCATGCAGCTGGTCAATGGCATCGAGCTTTCCTGCCTGTGGAACGGGGCTACCATTCATGTATTGGGCTACGCCTTCGACGCGGATGCGCCTGCCCTGCAGCAGGCGATCGCACAACTGCACGAGGGACGCTGGCGCCGCGCCGAGCTGATCGGCCAACGCCTCGAAGCGAAGGGGATGCCGGGTGCGCTGGAAGGTGCACGGGCGCTTCAGCAGGAACTCGGCGACAGTGGCAACGCACCGGCGCGGCCGCATTTCGCCGATTTTCTCGTGCGTGCCGGTCATGTGCGCGACCGTGCCGAAGCGTTTCGCAAATGGCTGGGTTCGGGCAAGCTCGGCGACGTCAAGCAGCATTGGCCGAGCCTGGAGCAGACGGTCCAGACCTTACGTGACTCAGGTGCCTGGATCAGCCTGGCGCATCCGTGGCAGTACGATTTCACCCGCAGCAAGCGGCGCCGGTTGGTGATCGATTTCGCCCAGGCCGGCGGCCACGCGCTGGAGGTGGTCAACGGCATGCAGCCGCTGGAGCAGGTCGGCGGTCTGTCGATCCTGGTACGTGAGTTGGGCCTGATGGCCACAGTGGGCAGCGATTTCCATGCGCCTGGCGACTGGTCGGAGCTGGGGCTGTACCGCAGCCTGCCGGAGGATCTGTCACCACTTTGGAGACATTTCGATCATGAGCGCCGCCTACCTGCTGCCAGCTGAACAGGGAGTTTCCATGAGCCAGTTCTTTCAGATCCACCCGGACAACCCGCAACCGCGCCTGATCAAACAGGCCGTGGAAATCATTCGCAAGGGTGGGGTGGTGGTCTATCCCACCGACTCCAGTTATGCCGTCGGCTGCTCGATGGGTAACAAGGCCGGCATCGAACGCATCCGCCGGCTGCGCCAGCTCGATGACAAGCACAACTTCACCCTGGCCTGCCGCGATCTGTCGCAGCTGGGCCTGTTCGCCAAGGTCGATACCGCCGCCTTCCGCCTGCTCAAGGCTCATCTGCCCGGTCCCTACACGATCATCCTCTCGGCCACCCGCGAAGTGCCGCGCATGTTGCTGCACCCCAAGCGCCGTACGATCGGCCTGCGTGTGCCCGCGCAGCCGATCGCTCAGGCGCTGCTGGAGGAACTCGGTGAGCCACTGATGAGCGTCAGCCTGATCCTTCCCGGTGAAGATCTGCCGATGAGCGATCCGTACGAGATGCGTGACGTGCTGGAGCATCAGGTAGACCTGATCATCGATGGCGGGTACGGTGGCCTCGAAGCATCGACGGTGGTCAGCCTGGTCGACGATCGGCCTGAAGTGGTGCGAGTCGGTTGCGGCGATCCCGAACCCTTCATGGCTTGAACCTGGATGGCGAGCGTGCCCGTACAACATCTGGCCTGTGCCGTGAGCGGGTTGAGGCAAGTTCGGATGCCGAAATTGACCAACTGAACCTACCAAACAGGCCAATTAATCAAGGACACCCTTTTGAGCTCCATGGATTCACAGCGGCGCGTGGTTTCCGGCATGCGTCCCAGCGGCCGGCTACATCTCGGTCACTACAGTGGCGTATTGAAGAACTGGGTCAGGCTGCAGCATGAGTACGAGTGTTTCTTCTGCATCGTCGACTGGCATGCACTGACCACCGACTACGAAAGCTCCGGCGAAATCTCGCAGAACATCATGGATATGGCGGTGGACTGGCTGGCTGCCGGCGTCAGTCCCAGTTCAGCGACGCTGTTCATCCAGTCGCAGGTGCCGGAGCACGCCGAGCTGCATCTCTTGCTGTCGATGATCTGTCCGCTGGGCTGGCTGGAGCGGGTGCCGTCCTACAAGGAGCTGCAGCAGAATCTGCAGCACAAGGACCTGGATACCTATGGTTTTCTCGGTTATCCGCTGCTGCAGGCGGCGGACATCCTGATCTATCGTGCCGGGCTGGTGCCGGTCGGTGCCGACCAGCTGCCGCATATCGAATTCGCCCGCGACGTGGCGCGGCGCTTCAATCACCTCTATGGCCGCGAAGCGGATTTCGAGGACAAGGCCGAAGCGGCGATCCGCAAGCTCGGCAAGAAGACCTCCAAACTGTACGTCAGCCTGCGCAAGAGCTATCAGGAGCAGGGCGACGTCGAGGCGCTGAATACCGCCCGTGCGGTCATCAAGGAACAGCAGACCATCACCATCGGCGATCAGGAGCGGCTGTACGGCTACCTGGAAGGCTGCGGCAAGCTGCTGCTGCCGGAACCGCAGGCGCTGCTCGGCGAGCAACCGAAGATTTCCGGGCTCGACGGCGGCAAGATGGCCAAGTCCAACAGCAATGCCATCTATCTGCGCGATACGCCGCACGAGATCGAGGAAAAGATCCGCCGCATGCCCACCGACCCTGCGCGTGTGCATCGCAGCGATCCCGGTGAGCCGACGCGTTGCCCGGTCTGGCAGATGCATCTGGTGCACTCCGAGGAGGCCGTCTGCCAGTGGGCGGAGCAGGGTTGCCGGAGTGCCGGCATCGGTTGCCTGGAGTGCAAGGCGCCGCTGATCGACTCGATCAAGGCTGATCTGACACCCTTGCAGGAGCGTGCGCTGGACTACGAGCAGAATCCCGATCTGGTCCGCAGCATCCTTGCCGAAGGTGCGGAACACGCCCGTGACGAAGCCCGTGAGACGCTGATCGAAGTTCGCCAGGCGATGGGCCTGAATTACCGCTGAGGCGTCCCGCCGCCTTCGAGGATGACCATGCAGACCGAACTCCAGAGCCCCGAATCGACTCAGCCCGGCGAGCAGCTGCGCCTGGCGCTGGTCTATGGCGAGGCGGTGACCGAACTGCCGCTGGACCTGTATATCCCGCCGGATGCGCTGGAAGTCTTTCTCGAAGCCTTCGAAGGCCCGCTGGACCTGCTGCTCTACCTGATTCGCAAGCAGAACATCGACATTCTCGACATCCCGGTGGCGGAAATCACCCGGCAGTACATGGGCTACGTCGAGTTGATGAAATCGGTACGCCTGGAGCTGGCCGCCGAGTACCTGGTGATGGCCGCCATGCTCGCCGAGATCAAGTCGCGCATGCTGCTGCCGCGCTCGGCCGAAGCCGCCGAAGAGGAGGAGGACCCGCGCGCCGAGCTGATCCGCCGCCTGCAGGAGTACGAGCGTTTCAAGGCCGCCGCCGAGGATCTGGACGAACTGCCGCGGGTCGGTCGTGACCTGCAGGTGCCGCGCATCGATGCCCCGGATGCCAGGGCGCGCAAGCTGCTGCCGGATGTCAGCCTGGAGGAGCTGCTGGTGTCGATGGCCGAAGTGCTGCGCCGCGCCGACATGTTCGAGAGCCACCAGGTGACCCGCGAGGCGCTGTCGACCCGCGAGCGCATGAGCGAGGTGCTCGAACGCCTCAAGGGCGGCGGCTTCGTCCCGTTCGTCGCGCTGTTCCACGTCGAGGAGGGGCGCCTCGGCGTGGTGGTGACCTTCATGGCGGTGCTCGAGCTGATCAAGGAATCGCTGGTCGAGCTGGTGCAGAACGAGCCGTTCGCGCCTATCCATGTGCGCAGCCGTACCGAATAGCCAATTGCAGGAGTCAACCGTGGACCTTTCCGATCCCAAGGACCTCGCTTCGCTGCTCGAAGCCTTTCTGCTCGCATCCGGCAAGCCACTCTCGCTGGAGCGCCTCGGCGAACTCTTCGAGGAAGGCGAGCGGCCGTCGTCGGCGCAGCTGAAGAAGGCTCTCGAAGTGCTGGAAAAGTCCTGCAAGGGCCGCGCCTTCGAACTCAAGGAGGTGGCCAGCGGTTACCGTCTGCAGGTACGCCAGCGGTTTTCGCCGTGGGTCGGCCGGCTTTGGGAAGAGCGGCCGCAGCGCTACTCGCGAGCGCTGCTGGAAACCCTGGCGCTGATCGCCTACCGCCAGCCGATCACCCGTGGCGAGATCGAGGACATCCGCGGCGTCGCGGTCAACAGCCAGATCGTCAAGACGCTGCAGGAGCGTGAGTGGATTCGCGTGGTCGGCCATCGCGACGTGCCCGGACGCCCGGCAATGTTCGCCACCACCCGCCAGTTCCTCGACCATTTCAACCTGAAGAACCTCGACGAACTGCCGCCGCTCGCCGTATTGCGCGAGATGGAGCCCGAGCTGCGCCCGGTGCTCGACGACGAGGATGCCGCCGTACCTGCCGCCTTGCAGGCGCGGGCTGATGAAGTTGCAGACGAGCCGCAGGCGCCGCTGCGTGAGCAGACCAGCTTCCGCAGCCTGCTGGCCGAGCTCGATGGTATGGAGCAGGGCCTGAAGACCGACTTCGACGACCTGCTGGAAGCTGAAGAAGAAACATCGGCGGACGAGCCGCGCGGAGACGAGCCCGCGCAGTAAGCGCCAAGCCAAATCTCAACCGGCTTACGTCAGGCTACTGAGGTCGCCGCTTCCATGCCGGCATCGCGTCGTGTCCGAACGCCAACTGACCCTGGATGGTTTATGGTTGTCTGAGCTTTCAACCAAGCGTTGAGCCCTTCAACCACAGTTGAATTTTGTAGCAGGAGTGAGGCATGCATCCGCGAGTTCTAGAAGTCACCGAGCGCCTGGTCGAGCGTAGCCGCAAGACCCGCGAGCGCTATCTGGCGATGATGGCCGCCGCCGCCAGTGAGGGTCCGCAGCGGGGCAAGCTGCAATGTGCCAACTTCGCCCACGGTGTCGCCGGCTGCAATTCCGGCGAGGACAAGCAGAGCCTGCGCCTGATGAACTCGGCCAATGTGGCCATCGTCTCGGCGTACAACGACATGCTCTCGGCGCATCAGCCTTACGAGCACTTCCCGGAAATGATTCGCCAGGCGCTGCGCGAGATCGGCTCGGTCGGCCAGGTTGCCGGCGGCGTTCCGGCGATGTGCGACGGCGTGACCCAGGGCGAGGCGGGCATGGAAATGAGCCTGGCCAGCCGCGAAGTGATCGCCATGAGCACGGCGGTCGCGCTGTCGCACAACATGTTCGACGCCGCGCTGATGCTCGGCATCTGCGACAAGATCGTGCCGGGGCTGATGATCGGCGCGCTGCGTTTCGGCCATCTGCCGACCATCTTCGTACCGGGTGGACCGATGCCCTCGGGGATTCCGAACAAGGCGAAGGCCGAGGTGCGCCAGCGTTACGCCGAAGGCAAGGCCAGCCGCGAGGAGCTGCTGGAATCGGAGATGAAGTCCTATCACAGCCCCGGTACCTGCACCTTCTACGGCACCGCCAACACCAATCAGGTGGTGATGGAAATCATGGGCTTGCACCTGCCGGGCTCATCGTTCGTCAACCCTTACACGCCGTTGCGCGATGCGCTGACCCGGGAGGCTGCGCACCAGGTCACGCGCCTGACCCATCAGGCCGGCAACTACACGCCGCTGTGTCAGGTGGTCGACGAGAAATCCATCGTCAACTCGGTGGTCGCACTCAATGCCACGGGCGGTTCGACCAACCACACCCTGCACATCCCTGCGTTCGCCCGCGCCGCCGGTATCCAGCTGACCTGGCAGGACATGGCCGATCTTTCCGAGGTGGTGCCGACGCTGGCCAAGGTCTACCCCAACGGCCAGGCCGATGTGAACCATTTCCACGCCTGTGGCGGAGTGCCGTTCATGGTGCGCACGTTGCTCGACGCCGGGCTGTTGCACGAGGACGTGCATACCGTCGCCGGCAAGGGCTTGCGCCGCTACATCCAGGAGCCGTTTCTCGACGGTGACAAGCTGGTCTGGCGCGACGGCCCGACGCAGAGCCTGGACGAAGCCATCCTGCGTCCGGCCGAGCGGCCGTTCTCGCCGGAAGGCGGGCTGCGCGTGCTGGAGGGCAACCTCGGCCGCGGCGTGACCAAGATTTCCGCCGTGGCACCCGAGCACCGCGTGGTCGAGGCGCCGGCGCGGGTATTCATCGATCAGAGCGAGCTGGCGGCGGCGTTCAAGGCCGGCGAGCTGGAGCGCGACTTCATCGCCGTGGTGCGTTTTCAGGGGCCGAAAGCCAATGGCATGCCTGAGCTGCACAAGCTCACGCCCTTCCTCGGTGTGCTGCAGGACCGTGGCTACAAGGTGGCGCTGGTCACCGACGGGCGCATGTCCGGCGCCTCCGGCAAGGTGCCGGCGGCGATCCATGTCTGCCCCGAGGCGCTGGATGGTGGCCCGCTGGCGCGGGTGCGCGATGGCGATATCATCCGCGTCGATGGTGAGACCGGCGAGTTGCGGGCGCTTGTCGAACCGGCCGAGTGGGACGCGCGGGAACCGGCGATTCGCCCTGAAGACATGGGCATCGGTTGTGGCCGCGAACTGTTCGCCTTCATGCGCGCCTCGTTCAGCACGGCAGAGCAGGGCGCCAGTGCATTTACCGAGAGTCTGGAGGCGCTCAAGTGAAGACGGCGCTGGTTGGCGACATCGGCGGTACCAATGCACGTTTCGCGCTGTGGCGCGACCAGCGGATCGAGCAGATCCGTGTGCTGCCCACGGCAGACCATGCGCGGCCAGAACTGGCAATCCGTGCCTACCTCGACGAGGTGGGCCAGCCGCTGGATGCACTGGAAGCGGTGTGCCTGGCCTGCGCCGGGCCGGTGAGCGGCGATCACTTCCGCTTCACCAACAACCACTGGCAGCTTAGCCGGCAGGCGTTCTGCCACGAACTGGGCCTCAAGGACCTGCTGCTGATCAACGACTTCACTGCGATGGCCCTCGGCATGACCCGGCTGCGCGATGACGAGCGCATCACGATCCGTGAGGGCGCGCCTGAACCCGGTCGGCCACGCCTGGTCATAGGCCCCGGCACCGGGCTGGGAGTCGCGGGGTTGCTACCGCTGTCTGGTGGCGGCTGGCGCGCCTTGCCGGGTGAGGGCGGGCATATCTGCCTGCCGATCGGCAGCGAGCGCGAAGCGGCGATCTGGACACACCTGCATCGCGCACAGGGCCATGTGAAGGCCGAGGCCGTGCTCAGCGGGCCGGGTTTGTTGACGCTCTATCGCGCCTGTTGCGTGCTGGATGGCCGATCGGCCACGCTCGACTCGCCAGCGGAAATAACCAAGGCTGCGCTGGCCGGCGAGCCCTATGCCACGGCGGTGCTGGAACAGTTCTGCCGTTGGCTGGGACGCATCGTCGGCGACAACGTGCTGACCCTCGGCGCACGCGGCGGGGTATATATCGTCGGTGGGGTGGTACCGCGCTTCGTCGAGTTCTTCATGCACAGCGGCTTTCGTGATGCCCTGTGCGAGAAGGGCCAGATGAGCGACTATTTCGATCGCTTGCCGATATGGCTGGTGACCGCACCTTACCCGGGCCTGGAAGGCGCCGGTGTGGCGTTGCAATCGCTGCTGGAGGGCGTCTAGCCGGCTGGCAGGGAAAGGCGACGGGCGATCGGATAACAACAAGAAAAAGGGACGTGACGTGAGCCAAGCAGGTAAGAACATCCTTCTGGTCGACGACGATCAGGAAATCCGCGAACTGTTGCAGGCCTACCTCAGCCGCTCGGGCTTTCATGTGCGCGGCGTGCCGGACGGCGGGCAGTTTCGCGCGGCGCTGTGCGCCGAGCCGGCCGATCTGGTGATTCTTGACGTGATGCTGCCCGACGAGGACGGCTTCAGCCTGTGCCGCTGGATTCGCCAGCACGAGCGGCTGGCTTCGATGCCGATCATCATGCTCACCGCCAGTTCCGACGAAGCCGATCGGGTGGTCGGGCTGGAGCTGGGCGCCGACGATTACCTGGGCAAGCCGTTCAGCCCGCGCGAGTTGCTGGCGCGGATCAAGGCACTGCTGCGGCGGGTCAGCTTCGCCCAGGAACGCGGCAGCGATGTGCTGGCCTTCGATGATTGGCGGCTGGACATGATCAGCCATCGCCTGTTCCACGTCGACGGCGAGGAGGTCTTTCTCTCCGGCGCCGATTTCGCCCTGCTCAAGCTGTTCCTCGACTATCCGCAGCAGATCCTCGACCGTGACACCATCGCCAATGCCACCCGTGGCCGCGAGGTGATGCCGCTGGAGCGCATCGTCGACATGGCGGTCAGTCGCCTGCGCCAGCGTCTGCGCGACACCGGCAAGTCGCCGCGGCTGATCCGCACGGTACGTGGCAGCGGTTACTTATTGGCAACCCAGGTAACGCCGCACCATGAACCTGCGCACTGAGCGGCGCCTGCGGCTGGTGCCGCGTTCGCTGCTCGGGCGCATGCTGTTGTTGACCCTGCTGGCGGTGTTGTTGGCCCAGGGCTTGTCGAGCCTGATCTGGCTGTCTCAGCTGCGTGCCAGCCAGATGGAAGGCTTGCTCACCAGCGCCCGCAGCCTGGCGCAGTCGATGGCGGCCAGCGTCAGCTACTTCCGCTCGTTGCCGCTGGGCTATCGCCCGCTGGTGCTCGATCAGTTGCGCAGCATGGGCGGTACACGTTTCTTCGTGTCGCTCAACGACAAGCCGCTGGACATGGAAATCCTCCCGGAGACGCCGCGCAAGCGTGCGGTGCTGCACGAAGTGGAGCAGGTATTGCGCCAGCGTCTGGGCGGCGCGGTGGACCTGACCATCGAGTTCGTCAGCCCGGACGACCTGCGTATCTTCAACAGCGGCATCAAGCTCGATGAGTTGCCGCGTTCCTGGGCGCACTACGCGCTGGGCCTCGAACCGCTGTCACCGCCGGTGCTGGTGACGCAGATCCAGATTGCACCGCAGGAATGGCTCTATCTGGCCTCGCTGATGCCGGCACCCTACGTCAGCCTGGAGGACGAGGGACTGCCGACCCAGCAGCTGTGGTTCATCGTGCTCACCAGCGCCTTTCTGTTGCTGTTCATCGGCCTGCTGGTGCGCTGGCAGAGCCGGCCGCTGAAGCGCTTGGCCAAGGCGGCACGAGAGTTGTCGCTGGGCGCCGAGATACAGCCGCTGACCGAGGCCGGTGCCAGCGAGATCGTCGAGGTGAGCCGAGCCTTCAACAACATGCGCCAGCGCATCAGCCGCTATCTGACCGAACGCGGCCAGCTGTTCAGCGCGATTTCCCATGACCTGCGCACGCCCATCACGCGCCTGCGTCTGCGTGTCGAGCTGCTGGAAGACGAAGCGCAGCAGATCAAGTTCACCCGCGACCTCGACGAGCTGGAGCTGCTGGTCAAGGGCGCGCTGCAATGCGTGAAGGACACCGACATCCACGAGAACATCGAGGCGGTGGACCTCAATCTGCTCATCGAGCACATCGTCGAGCCCTACCAGGCCTGCGACCAGACCCGCGTGACCCTGGATGGGCGCGCGCTGGCGACCTACCCCGGCAAGCCGCTGGCGCTCAAGCGCTGCATCGGTAACCTGCTGGACAATGCCCTCAAATACGGCGAGCGCGCCCACCTGCATGTCGAGGATGGCAAGCAAGCGCTGGTGCTGCACGTCGATGACGAGGGCCCAGGCGTGCCCGAGCAGCGCCTGGAGCAGGTCTTCGAACCCCACGTGCGGCTCTCCGGCCAGCAGCAGGGCTACGGGCTGGGCCTGGGTATCGCGCGCAACATCGCCCATGCCCACGGCGGCGAGCTGAGCATACGCAACCTGCAGCAGGGAGGGCTGAGGGTGACCCTGACGCTACCGCGCTGATCCGGCTCAGCGTGCCTCGTTACCATCGCTGCGACTTTGTAACGGCCTTGTGACCATCGCCCATCCCTTCGTTACCCAGTGTCCATTTTCCTGCGCATAGACTCGATCCATCGCAAGCGACCTCGACTTGCCGGATAAAAACAAGAAGGTGCCTCTACATGAAAGCGATCCATCGTCTCGCTCTTTCCGTCTCCCTTGCCCTGCCAATGTTCGCCCATGCCGGCGAGGTCGAAGTTCTGCACTGGTGGACCTCGGGTGGCGAGAAGCGCGCCGCCGACACCCTGCAGAAGCTGGTCGAGCAGAAAGGCCATACCTGGAAGGACTTCGCCGTCGCCGGTGGTGGCGGCGAGGCTGCCATGACCGTACTGAAGACTCGCGCGGTTTCCGGCAACCCGCCGTCCGCCGCGCAGATCAAGGGCCCGGACATCCAGGAGTGGGGCGAACTCGGTCTGCTCGCCAACCTCGATGACACCGCCAAGGCCGAGCGCTGGGACGAGCTGCTGCCCGAGCAGGTGCGCAAGATCATGCAGTACGACGGCTCCTACGTCGCGGTGCCGGTCAACGTGCATCGGGTCAACTGGCTGTGGATCAACCCGGAGGTATTCGAGAAGGCTGGCGCCACGCCGCCGAAGACCCTCGACGAATTCTTCGCCGCGGCCGACAAGCTCAAGGCCGCCGGCTTAATCCCGGTTGCCCACGGTGGCCAGCCCTGGCAGGACGGCACCGTGTTCGAGGGCTTCGTGCTGAGCATTCTCGGCCCGGACGACTACCACAAGGCCTTCGTCGAGCTGGATAACGACACCCTGACCGGCGACAAGATGGTCCAGGCTTTCACTGCCCTGAAGAAGCTGCGCGACTACATCGACGCCGACGCCGCTGGCCGGGAGTGGAACCGTGCTACCGGCATGGTTATCGACGGCAAGGCCGGCATGCAGATCATGGGCGACTGGGCCAAGAGCGAGTTCACCGCTGCCAACAAGGTGGCTGGCGAGGATTACCAGTGCCTGCCGTTCCCCGGCACCCAGGGCAGCTTCGCCTACAACATCGACTCCGTGGCGATGTTCAAGCTCAGCGACGATGACAACCGTAAGGCCCAGGAAGACCTGGCGCGCACGGTGCTGGAGCCGGAATTCCAGACCTTCTTCAACCAGAACAAGGGCTCGATTCCGGTTCGCCAGGACCAGGACATGAGCGAGTTCGACGCCTGCGCCCAGCAGTCGATGACCGACTTCAAGGAGGCCGCCAAGGGCAGCGGCCTGCAACCCAGCCTGACCCATGGCATGGCCGCTTCGAGCTATGTGCAGGGCGCGGTGTTCGACGTCGTCACCAACTTCTTCAACGACCCCAAGGCCGACCCGCAAAAGGCGGCCAAGCAACTGGCGGCGGCGATCCAGGCCGTGCAGTAACGCCAAGGGCGGACCGCTCCGCCCGGTTCCCGAAACGTGCGTCCCGGTACATGCCTCGGCATGTGCTGCGGGCAACGACATCCCGGATTTCCACGAGGGATCACATCCATGAGTTCCATCGCGCTTCAAGCCAGGCCCGCCAAGGCCTCGCCGCTCGACGCCCTGCAGCGCTGGCTGCCCAAGCTGGTGCTGGCGCCGAGCATGCTGATCGTGCTGGTCGGCTTCTACGCCTACATCGGCTGGACCTTCCTGCTCTCGTTCACCAACTCACGCTTCATGCCCAGCTACAAGTGGGCCGGTCTGCAACAGTACGAGCGCCTGTGGGACAACGACCGCTGGTGGGTCGCCAGCCAGAACCTGGTGGTCTTCGGCGGCCTGTTCATCGTCATCAGCCTGGTGATCGGTGTGGTGCTTGCCGTACTGCTGGACCAGCGCATCCGTCGCGAGGGGCTGATCCGCACCATCTACCTGTACCCCATGGCGCTGTCGATGATCGTCACCGGCACCGCCTGGCAGTGGTTGCTCAATCCCGGCCTGGGCCTGGACAAGCTGCTGCGCGACTGGGGCTGGGAAGGTTTTCGCTTCGACTGGCTGGTGGACCCGGACCGGGTCATCTACTGCCTGGTGATCGCCGCCGTGTGGCAGGCCTCGGGCTTCGTCATGGCGCTGTTCCTGGCGGGTCTGCGCAGCGTCGATCAGTCGATCATCCGCGCCGCCCAGGTCGACGGCGCCAGCCTGCCGACCATCTACCTGCGTATCGTGCTGCCGAGCCTGCGCCCGGTGTTCTTCAGCGCGCTGATGATTCTTGCCCACATCGCGATCAAGAGCTTCGACCTGGTGGCGGCGATGACGGCTGGCGGCCCCGGCTACTCCAGCGACCTGCCGGCGATGTTCATGTACGCCCACACCTTCACCCGCGGCCAGATGGGGTTGGGGGCGGCGAGCGCCATGCTGATGCTCGGCGCGGTGATGGCGATCATCGTGCCGTACCTGTATTCCGAGCTGAGGAACAAGCGCCATGTCTGACTTCGCGCAACCGCGCCTGACCCTCGGGCGCCTGACCATCCATGCCACCCTGTTGCTGGCCTGCGCCGTCTACCTGGTGCCGCTGATCGTGATGCTGCTGACCAGCTTCAAGACCCCGGAAGACATCCGTACCGGCAATCTGCTGAGCTGGCCGGAAGCGTTCAGCGCCATGGGCTGGCTGACGGCCTGGGACAGCATCGGCGGCTACTTCTGGAACTCGGTGAAGATCGTCATCCCGGCTGTGCTGATCTCCACTGCGCTGGGGGCGATCAATGGCTACGTGCTGTCGATGTGGCGCTTCCGCGGCTCGCAGCTGTTCTTCGGCCTGCTGCTGTTCGGCTGCTTCCTGCCATTCCAGGTGATCCTGCTGCCGGCGTCCTTCACCCTCGGCAAGCTCGGCCTGGCCAACACCACCACCGGTCTGGTGCTGGTCCACGTGGTCTACGGGCTGGCCTTCACCACGCTGTTCTTCCGCAACTTCTACGTCAGTGTGCCGGATGCACTGGTTCGCGCGGCGCGGCTGGACGGCGCCGGCTTCTTCACCATTTTCGGACGCATCCTGCTGCCGATGTCGGTGCCGATCATCATGGTCTGCCTGATCTGGCAGTTCACCCAGATCTGGAACGATTTCCTCTTCGGCGTGGTGTTCGCCAGTGGCGATACCCAGCCGGTCACCGTGGCGCTGAACAACCTGGTCAACACCAGCACCGGCGCCAAGCAATACAACGTCGACATGGCCGCGGCGATGATCGCCGGCCTGCCCACGCTGGTGGTCTACGTGGTCGCCGGCAAGTATTTTCTGCGCGGGCTGACTGCCGGCGCCGTCAAGGGTTGAGGAGAACAACGATGGCTTCCCTGGAACTGCGCAACGTTCAAAAGAGTTATGGCAACAGCCAGATCGCAACGCTCAAGGAGATCGCGCTGAAGATCGACGCCGGTGAGTTCCTGATCCTCGTCGGCCCCTCCGGCTGCGGTAAATCCACGCTGATGAACTGCATCGCCGGGCTGGAGAACATCACCGGCGGCGAGATTCTCGTCGACGGCGAGGACATCAGTCAGGCCAGCCCGAAGGATCGCGACATCGCCATGGTGTTCCAGTCCTACGCGCTGTATCCGACCATGAGCGTGCGCGACAACATCGCCTTCGGCCTGAAGATGCGCAAGGTGCCGGCGGCGAAGATCGAGGAGGAAGTGGCGCGGGTGGCCAAGCTGCTGCAGATCGAGCCGCTGCTCGAGCGCAAGCCGGCGCAGCTCTCCGGCGGCCAGCAGCAGCGCGTGGCCATGGGCCGGGCGCTGGCGCGGCGGCCGAAGATCTACCTGTTCGATGAGCCGCTGTCGAACCTCGACGCCAAGCTGCGGGTGGAGATGCGCACCGAAATCAAGCTGATGCACCAGCGCCTGAAGACCACCACGGTGTATGTCACCCATGACCAGATCGAGGCGATGACCCTCGGCGACAAGGTTGCGGTGATGAAGGACGGCGTGATCCAGCAGTTCGGTACGCCGCACGAGATCTACAACGACCCGGCCAACCTGTTCGTCGCCAGCTTCATCGGCTCGCCGCCGATGAACTTCGTGCCGCTGCGCATCCGCCAGCGCGACGGGCGCTGGGTCGGGGTGCTCAACAGCGAGCAGGGCAGCTGCGAACTGCCGCTGCCGATCACCAGCGACGACGGCCTGCGTGATCGCGAACTCATCCTCGGCATTCGCCCTGAACAGATCGGCCTCGCCGAAGTCGGAACAGCTGATTTTTCGCTGGCGGTCGACATCGAAGTGGTGGAACCCACCGGGCCAGACACCTTGGTGGTGTTCACGCTGAACCAGGTCAAGGCCTGTTGCCGGTTGACACCGGACCAGGCTCCGCGAGTGGGGGAAACGCTCAATCTGCAGTTCGACCCGCGCAAGGCGCTGCTCTTCGATGCCCAGACCGGCGAGCGGCTTGGCGTCGTGCAGCCGGAGCTGGTGCGCGAGAGCAAGGTCACCCGGCTGGTTTCCAACGGAGCGGGCACAGCGCAGTGAACAGCCGCCTGCCTTGCCAGCAGGCGGGCGATGAAAGTGGACGGTTACAGGAATGAACAGAGCCGTCTCGGCTCGATCCAGCGATCAATAACAACAAAAGCGGAGTGGATATGAACAAAACACTGACAGCCCTCGGCGTTGCCAGCGCCATTGCGGGTCTGAGCCTGCCTTTCGGCGCCCATGCCCTGGAATTCACCGGCTACATGCGTAGCGGCGTGGGTGAATCGGTCAACAGCGATTCGCAGTCCTGCTTCCAATTGCCCGGTGCGCCGAGCAAGTACCGCCTGGGTAACGAGTGTGAGCAATACGCCGAGCTCGACCTGCGCCAGGACCTCTACACCTTCGCCGATGGCTCGGTACTGAGCCTGGAAGGCATGGCAGCGCTGTACAACCAGTACAACCACACCCCGGAATTCACCGGCGACCACGGCTGGGCACGGATGGTCCAGGCCTATGCCGAGTGGAGCAAGGTGCCGGCGCTGAATAACGGCTCGCTGTGGGCGGGCCGCCGTTTCTACAAGCGTAACGACATCCACATCTCCGACTTCTACTACTGGAACCAGAGCGCTACCGGCGCCGGTGTCGAGGACATGGAAATCGGCGGACTGAAGTACAGCTACGCCTTCTCGCGCAAGGACAACGTGTTCCAGAAGGACTACGTCACCCGCCATGACTTCAACGTCGGTGGCTTCGACAGCAACCCGGGCGGTGAGCTGGAGTTCGGCCTGAGCTATCTCGACAAACCCAGTCGCGATGACGCCAACAGCGGTTGGGCGGTGACGGTGCAGCACGTGCAGTCCGACTTTCTTGGCGGCAAGAACACCCTGGCGCTGCAGTACGGCGAAGGGCCGGGCACCGGCCTCGGCTATACCGGCGACGTGACCCTGGATGACAGCGCCAAGAGCTGGCGGGTGGTGGAGTACTTCGACTGGCAGGTGACGCCGCGCTTCGGCGGCCAGGCCCAGCTGGTCTATCAGAAGGACAAGCGTGCCGACGGCGGCGATCAGGACTGGTGGTCGGTGGGGGCCCGCCCGGTCTATGCGTTCAGCGAGCAGTTCAAGCTCGTCGCCGAGGTCGGCCACGACCAGATCGACGCCACCGACGGCACGCGCAAACTGACGAAGTTCACCATCGCGCCGACCTGGTCACCCGCTGGCCCTGGCTTCTGGGCGCGGCCGGAGTTCCGTCTGTACTACACCTATGCCAGCTGGAACGAGGCGGCGCAGCGTGCGGCCAACCTGATGGCCGAAGGCACGGCGCTGTCGGACACCGGTGCATTCGGCAATGCCCGCCATGGTTCGAACTTCGGCGTGCAGGTCGAACATTGGTGGTGACCGGCTAGCGCGTCGCCATCCAGATCAGCAGGCCGGCCTGGAACAGCGCCAGCGCAATCAAACAGACGATGGTGAAGCGCAGCGCACCGTCCTCACGGCGGAAGCGGGCGATGCGCTCCTGCAGGTCGCGGATCTGGTTTTCCTGCGCCTGCAGGTTGCGGTCGGCCTGTTCCAGCATCGCCGCCGCCTCCTGCAGTTCCACCACCTGCACCTTCTCGCTGTTCCAGTCCGCTCGCAGGGCGCTGACCCTCGGTGCGCCATAGGTTGGCTTGGCCGCCTGATCCTTCGGGTAGTCGATGTCGAAGCCCTGGGTGCGCAGGCAATGGTCACGGCGCAAGCGCTGGTCGTCGCTCGACATGTCCTTGGGCAGCGATCCGCCCTCGACCAGATAATGGCCCCAACGCCGCTGGGCCCATGCCGCGCCCTGCGCCAACAGAAAGCGGCCAAGTCCGCGATTGCTTGGCTCCAGCCGCAGCCCCGAATCCGGCCCGAGGCGTAGCTCCTTGCTGCGGTGGTCCGCCCAGACCTCCAGCACGTTGTTCTTGCGCGAGCGCACCTGGCCGGGAATGTTGATGAACATTCGCAGCAGGCTCTGCTCCGGGGTATGCCGTTCCAGTTGCGCAAGTTCGACGAAACGCAGCGGGCGCGCGCCGCCGTCGCGCTCAGTGGGCTGTTGCGCCAGGCGCAGCAGGCGGAAACGGTCGGGCTTGAGCTCTGCCCACGGATGCTTCGCTACTGCCGGCTGGTCTTTTTCAGTGCTCTGGGTGGTTTCGCTGTCGGTCATCTGCGCGTTCCTGGGCCTGCGCGGCGGCTCGTTCAGGAGCCGATCGGGCCCTCGTCATGCGGGCTATCGGCAGCGCGGCGCCTAACTGGAGGCTGGCAGGATGCCATTGGCCTGCAGGAAGTGCCGGATACGCTCCTGCAAGCCCCAGGCGAGCGGCAGATCGGGGTCGTCATAGGAGGCCAGCTGTTGCGCATTCGCCGGGACGATGCGCAGCACATGGTTCATGCCATCGATCAGCGCCAGCTCGGCGTCGGGCTTGGCACGCTGCAGGGCTTCGGCGTCCTCGATGCCGACCTGGATGTCGTGGCGGCCCTGGACGATCAGCGCGGGTGTCTCGACGGCTGCGAAGGCCTCGGCCGGGTCGCGGGCGAACAGCGAAATCAGGTACGGCTGCACGCTGGGGCGGAACAGCACCTGCAGCGGCTCCGGCACTTCGGCGTGGATGCGGCCGGCCTTGAGTTCGTCGATCAAGAAATGACTGGTGGCGAGCAGTGCCGGCGGCAGGCGCCCCTGCAGTTGCTCGCGCAGCACCTCGTCGATCGGCCGGCCACTGCCGGCGATGCTGATCAGCGCCGCGGCGTCCGACTTCGGCGCGGCGAGACTGGCGATCAGCGCGCCTTCGCTGTGGCCTACGAGGATCAGCTGGCTGAAACGGGGGTCACCCTTGAGCTTCGTGCTCCAGGCCTGCGCATCGCTGACATAGGCCTCGACGCTGAGGTCGCGCTCGTCCGCTGCGGCCGCCAGGCTGGCGCCGACGCCGCGCTTGTCGTAGCGCAGGCTGGCCACGCCCAGTTTGGCCAGGCCCTGGGCCAGGCGCTTGAGGCTGTCGTTGCGTCCGGCCGGGTTGTTGCCGTTGCGGTCGGTCGGGCCGGAACCTGCGATCAGCAGCGCTACCGGTACCGGCTGGTCGCTTTTGGGCAGCAACAGACTGCCCTGCAGCACGCCACTGCCGGTGTCCAGGTTCAGGGTCTGATTGAGCAGGGTCTGCGCCTGCAGGAAAGAAGGGGACATGGTCAGTAGCAGCAGTATCAGCAGGGCACGCATGGAAGGATTTCGTTGGTCACGGAGCAGGTTGGACGCGGCAATCGACGCAAAGGTCAGTATGCGCCGGCAACAGGAGCGATGACAGCGTAGCGGCCTCAGGTATACTTCCGGCCCCTGTTTTTCGGTCGATCGCGGAGCGTCCTGCATGTCCGGCAATACCTACGGCAAGCTGTTCACCGTCACCACTGCCGGCGAAAGCCATGGTCCTGCGCTGGTGGCCATCGTCGACGGCTGTCCGCCCGGGCTGGAGCTGTCGCTGGACGATCTGCAGCGCGACCTCGACCGTCGCAAGCCGGGCACCAGCCGGCACACCACGCAGCGCCAGGAAGCCGACGAGGTGGAAATCCTCTCCGGCGTGTTCGAAGGCAGGACCACCGGTTGCCCGATCGGCCTGCTGATCCGCAACACCGACCAGAAGTCCAAGGACTACTCGGCGATCAAGGACCTGTTCCGTCCGGCTCACGCCGACTACAGCTACCACCACAAGTACGGCCTGCGCGACTACCGCGGCGGTGGCCGTTCCTCGGCGCGTGAGACCGCCATGCGCGTCGCCGCCGGTGCCATCGCCAAGAAATATCTGGCGACCCTGGGCATCCAGGTGCGTGGCTACATGAGCCAGCTCGGGCCGATCGAGATCCCGTTCAAGACCTGGGACAGCGTCGAGCAGAACGCCTTCTTCAGCCCCGACCCGGACAAGGTGCCGGAACTCGAGGCCTACATGGATCAGCTGCGCCGCGACCAGGATTCGGTGGGCGCGAAGATCACCGTGGTTGCCGATGGCGTACCGCCGGGCCTTGGCGAGCCGATCTTCGACCGTCTGGACGCCGAGCTGGCCCACGCGCTGATGAGCATCAATGCGGTCAAGGGCGTGGAAATCGGTGCCGGTTTCGCCTCGGTGGCCCAGCGCGGCACCGAACACCGTGACGAGCTGACGCCGCAGGGGTTCCTCTCCAACAATGCCGGCGGCATTCTCGGTGGCATCTCCTCGGGACAGCCGATCATTGCCCACCTGGCGCTCAAGGCTACGTCCAGCATCACCACGCCAGGGCAGTCGATCGATGTGAATGGCGCGCCGGTCGAGGTCATCACCAAGGGGCGCCATGACCCCTGCGTCGGTATCCGCGCCACGCCGATCGCCGAGGCGATGATGGCCATCGTGCTGCTCGACCACCTGCTGCGCCACCGCGCGCAGAATGCCGACGTACGCGTGAGCACGCCGGTGTTGGGGCAACGATGAGCTTGAAGTCGTAGGTTGGGTTGAGGAGCGCAGCGACGAAGCCCAACGAGCAAGGGTTCGGCCTGCTTAATGGCTGATCCGGGAACGTTGGGCTTCGCTGCGCTCAACCCAACCTACCAGATGCTTCTGCTTGTAGCTTATGACTGTTTCTTTGCCATACTGGCGCCTCTCCGGCTTCTACTTCTTCTATTTCGCCCTGCTGGGGGCGACCGCGCCGTTTCTCGGCCTGTACTTCGATCATCTGGGTTTCTCTCCGGAGCGGATCGGCGAGCTGATCGCCATTCCCATGCTGATGCGCTGCGTGGCGCCGAACCTCTGGGGCTGGTTGGGCGATGCAACCGGTCGCCGGCTGGAAATCGTCCGTCTCGGTGCGCTGTGCACCTTGCTCTCCTTCGGGCTGATCTTCTTCGACAAGAGCTTTGCCTGGCTGGCGCTGGTGATGGCGTTGCATGCGTTCTTCTGGCACGCGGTGTTGCCGCAGTTCGAAGTCATCACCCTGGCGCATCTGCACGAGCAGACCGAGCGCTACAGTCAGGTCAGGCTGTGGGGCAGCATCGGTTTCATCTTCGCGGTGGTGGGGCTCGGGCTGCTGTTCCAGCAGCTGAGCCTCGATCTTTACCCGACTGCAGTGGCCTTCGTGATGGTCGGCATCGTGCTGAGCAGCGTCTGGGTGCCCAACGCTCAGCCGCGGCAACGCGCCGAGACGGCCGGGCAGGGCGGGTTCCTCACCCAACTGCACCGACCTGGCGTACTGGCCTTCTACGGCTGCGTGGCGTTGATGCAGCTGGCCCATGGGCCGTACTACACCTTCTTCAGCATTCACCTGGAAGCACTGGGCTACAGCCGCAGCTTTATCGGGCTGATGTGGGCGCTGGGCGTGGTCGCGGAAATCCTGCTGTTCCTGGTGATGGCGCGTTTGCTCGAGCGTTTCTCGCTGCGTCAGGTGCTGCTGGCCAGCTTCCTGATTGCCGCGCTGCGCTGGGTATTGCTCGGGCAGTTCGCCGAGCACCTCGCCGTGCTGCTGATCGCGCAGCTGATGCACGCGGCGACCTTCGGCAGTTTCCATGTGGCCGCCATCCACTTCGTCCAGCGCAGTTTCGGCCACCGCCAGCAGGGCCAGGGTCAGGCGCTGTATGCCAGCCTGTCCGGCATCGGTGGAGCGCTGGGTGCACTCTACGCCGGCTATGCCTGGTCCGGCCTGGGGCCGGCCTGGTCGTTCGCCATCGCCAGTCTGGCGGCGCTGGCCGCAGCCGCTATCATTGCCTTCCGTTTGCAGGAGGATCGCGCATGACTGCCACACGTCAGCACCTGAGCCAGGCGATCATCGACGCCGGCCGCTTCTTGTATGGCCGTGGCTGGTCGCCGGCGACCAGTAGCAACTACTCGGCGCGCCTGACCAGCGCCGAACTGCTGCTGACCGTTTCCGGCCGGCACAAGGGCGCGCTGACTGCCGATGACCTGCTGGCAGTGGACATGCACGGCAACAGCCTGGAAGAGGGCAAGAGGCCGTCGGCGGAAACGCTGCTGCATACCCAGCTGTATCGCTGGAAGCCGGAGATCGGCGCGGTGCTGCACACCCATTCGGTCAATGCCACGGTGCTGTCCCGCGTCGCCCTGGCCGATTCGCTGGTGTTCGCCGATTACGAGCTGCAAAAGGCCTTCAGCGGTATCTCCAGCCATGAATCGCAGGTGCTGGTGCCGATCTTCGACAACGATCAGGACATCGCCGCCCTGGCCGCCAGGGTGCAGCCGTGGCTCGACGAGCATCCCGATTGCGTCGGCTACCTGATTCGCGGTCACGGCCTGTACACCTGGGGCGAGGCGATGAGCGATGCGCTGCGGCAGATCGAGGCGTTCGAATTTCTGTTCGAATGCGACCTGAAGATGCGTGCCCTGCAGCCCAGATAAATTCCAGCCTGCCCGGTAGCGACCGGTCAGACGACCTTTTCGGAGAGCCGAACATGAGTGTCCTCAGCGTCTATCACGAGTCCCGCCCCGACCAACCGCTCAAGGTGCTGACCCACCTCGAAGACATCGCCCCGACGCTGGCCAAGGTCGGTGTGCAGCTGGAGCGCTGGGAGGCCAGCGCACCAATCGCCGCCGGAGCCAGCCAGGAAGAGGTGATCGCCGCCTATCGGCCGCAGATCGACAAGCTGATGACCGAGCGTGGCTACGTCACGGTGGATGTGATCAGCCTGACCCGCGATCACCCGCAGAAGGACGAGCTGCGCGCGAAGTTTCTTGATGAGCATCGCCACGCCGAGGACGAAGTGCGCTTCTTCGTTGCCGGGCGCGGGCTGTTTACCCTGCATATCGACGACATGGTCTACGCCGTATTGTGCGAAAAGAACGACCTGATCTCCGTGCCCGCCGGCACGCGCCACTGGTTCGACATGGGCGAAGAGCCGCACTTCGTCGCCATCCGCCTGTTCAACAATCCGGACGGCTGGGTCGCGGAATTCACTGGCGAAAGCATCGCCGATCAGTTCCCGCGGCTGGACGACTGAGATGCCGATCAAGGCGATCCTCACCGACATCGAAGGCACCACCAGCGCCGTCGCCTTCGTCTTCGACGTGCTGTTCCCCTATGCCCGCGAGCATTTGCCGGCTTACATCCGCAGCCACGCCGACGAGCCTGCGGTCGCCGCGCAGCTCGAGGCGGTGCGTAGCGAAAGCGGTGAGGCCGATGCGGATATCGAGCGCGTCATCGAGATACTGCTCGGCTGGATCGCCAGTGATCGCAAGGCTACCTCGCTCAAGGCGCTGCAAGGCATGATCTGGGCCCAGGGCTATCGAGCCGGTCAGCTCAAGGGCCACGTCTACCCGGACGCAGTAGCCGCGCTACGGGAGTGGAAGGCGCAGGGTTATACGCTGTATGTGTATTCCTCCGGCTCGATCCAGGCGCAGCAGCTGATCTTCGGCTGTTCCGAGGCCGGCGACCTGACGCCGCTGTTCTCCGGTTATTTCGATACCACCAGCGGGCACAAGCGCGAGGTGGCCTCCTACCAGCGCATCGCCGAAGCCATCGGCGTGCCGGCCGCCGAGGTGCTGTTCCTCTCCGACGTGGTCGAAGAACTCGATGCCGCGCAGCAGGCCGGCATGCACGTCTGCGGGCTGGGCCGCGATGGCGGTGCGCTCGGTGAGCATGAAACCGTCGCCAGCTTTGCGCAGATCGACCCGCGGCGTTACTGAGCCGCCAGGCGATTACTGAACCCTGCCGCCGCGCTGGCATCCTAGTTTAGGTACTCACCCAAACAGGAGCGAACCCATGGGAGATGCCTTCGGCGGTATTTTCGGCCTGCTCATCCTGATACTGGATATCTGGGCGATCATCAGCATTGTTCGCAGCGACAGCACCGGCGGCAAGAAGGTGCTCTGGGTGCTTCTGATCGTTCTGCTGCCAGTGCTCGGCTTGATCATCTGGGGAATCATGGGGCCGCGCGGCAATCGTCCCGACGCGCGCGGGCCACATCGGTAGCCGTCGATGGAAAGCCTCAGCGGCCCGCTGGCCATCGCGGTGCTCGTGCTCGACATCCTCGCCATCGCTTATGTCTGGCGCAGTCGCATCGAGGTCGGGCGCAAGGTTGTCTGGTCATGTGTGATCCTGCTGCTGCCCGTGGTCGGTCTGATCATGTGGGCGGTAGCGGCCGGGCCGTTCGGCAAGGCGCGGTTGTGACACATGTGGCGCTGCGGCCTGCTGATCGGTCTGCTGGCCTTTGCTGTTGAGCCGCTCCTGGCTGACGACGCGGTGGCCTGGCAGGCATTGCGCGAGGGGCGGGCGGTACTTGTCATGCGTCACGCCAGCGCGCCTGGCTTCGGTGATCCCGAAGGCTTCGTTCTCGAAGACTGCAAAACCCAGCGAAATCTGAATCAGCGCGGCCGGGATGAGGCCCGGCGCTGGGGCGCGCGGCTGCGCGAAGCGGGGCTGAATGAAGTGCGCTTGTTCAGCAGTCGCTGGTGCCGCGCGCTGGAGACCGCCGAGCACATGGCGCTGGGCCCGGTGGAGCCACTGCCTGCGCTGGATTCGTTTTTCACATCGCCGGCAAACGAGCAGTGGCATACCGACGCCTTGCGCGAGGCCGTCGAGCAATTGCCGGTCGGTGAGATAGCGGTGCTGGTCACTCACCAGGTCAACATCACCGCACTGACGGGCATCTTCCCGCAGTCGGGCGAGGGATTGATTCTGGAGCGCCCGCTAACGAGTCCGCCCAGGGTGCTAACGCGCATCGCGCCGCCTTAGCCACCCTTGGCCGTTTTGGAATAGTTGTCCCAGATATGGATGGCCGCATAGGCGCGCCACGGACGCCAGGGTTCGGCGCGTTCGGCCAGCGCCTTGGCGCTGATGCCGTCTGCACCCCACAGTGGCGCTTTCAGTAATCCCAGATCGGCAGCGGGAAAGGCGTCCGCGACGCCGAAGCCCCGTAGCGCGATGTATTCGGCTGTCCAGGGACCTATCCCCGGCAATTCGCAGAGTCGTCGCACCAGCGCATCGGCACCATCTTCCACGTGCAGCAGCAGCGCGCCTTCGGCCACCGCGGTCGCGAGGCGGCGCAGCGCCTGGGCTCGCTTGGATGGCATGCCGATGTTCTCCAGCGGGTCATCGGCGATGGCCTGTGCGCTAGGGAAGAGCCGCTCCAGCCCCGGCGGGGCGTCCCGCAGCGTCTCGCCGAGGCGTTCCACCAGGCGCCGCGTAATGGTCACCGCCGCCTTGACCGTGACCTGCTGGCCGACCACCGCCCGCACCGCCTGTTCGAACGGGTCGTAGGCGGCCGGCAGGCGCAGGCCGGGGTGCGCGGCGATCAGCGGCCCGAGTGCGGGATCGCTAGCGAAATGCGTGGCGATGGCCTGCGGATCGGCATCCAGATCGAACATCTTGCGAACCTGTCCGACGAGTGGCTGGGTGGCATGTTGCAAAGAGTCGCTGAGCATCAGTTCGAGCGCCGGGCGGTCGGCCTGCGCGCGCACGCGGAGCCAGCCGCTGGCTTCGCCAACGCGCAGCGTGCGCGAGTAGCCGTCAGTGTCCAGCAGTTCCACGCCGGGTAACAGACGCAGGGCGAAGTGGTGGTGAAACTGCTGCCATTCCCAGGGTTCGAGGTAGGGCAATTGGATGATTTCGCTCATGACCCGACTCTAGGATCTCCCGATGGCCTTGTCGTCCCGAAGTGTGCTTTTGCTGCCTGCGGTTTCCGCTGTCATCTTGGCCAACGTAGAATGCGCCTCTTTTCGGTGGGCAGGCTGCATCGCCCGTCAAGCCAGATTGCCATCATGCGGCGGAGCGCTGCTTCGTCGCCGGTCAAGGGAGATACCCCATGAGCGACTTTCAGGAAACTCTCTACGAGGGATACGGGCAGCGGTTCCAGGTCGACAAGCTGCTGCACGAGGTGCGCACCGCGCATCAGCATCTGGTGATCTTCGAGAACCCGCGCATGGGCCGGGTCATGGCCCTGGACGGCGTGGTCCAGACCAGCGAAGCCGACGAATTCATCTACCACGAAATGCTTGCCCACGTACCGATCCTGGCCCATGGACTGGCGCGTCGCGTGCTGATCATCGGTGGCGGCGACGGCGGCATCCTTCGTGAAGTGGCGCGCCACCGCGATATCGAGAGCATCACCATGGTCGAGATCGATGCCACGGTGGTGGAAATGTGCAGGGAGTTCCTGCCGAACCATTCCGCCGGCACCTTCGAGGATCCGCGGCTGAATCTGGTGATCGACGACGGCATGCGCTTCGTGGCGACCACTGAAGAGAAGTTCGACGTCATCATCTCCGACTCCACCGATCCCATCGGCCCGGGTGAAGTGTTGTTCTCTGAGAACTTCTACCAGGCCTGTCGCCGCTGTCTGAATGAAGGCGGGATCCTCGTCGCGCAGAACGGTACGCCGTTCATGCAACTGGGCGAACTGCAGACCACTGCCAGACGCATGCAGGGGCTGTTCGCCGACTGGCATTTCTACCAGGCGGCTGTGCCGACCTATATCGGTGGTGCCATGTCCTTCGCCTGGGGCGCGTGCAGCGTGGAGAGCCGCAAGCTGCCGCTGGAAACCCTGATGCAGCGCTTCGCCGGCAGCGGCATCGTTACTCGGTATTACAACCCGCATGTGCACCTTGGCGCCTTCGCACTGCCGCAATACGTGTTGCATGCGATCGCCAAGCCCAGCAACGACTGATCCGCCTGTGATGGCTGTCTCATAACGGGGCATTCAGACGAACCAGGCCTCGCGGCCCGCCCGGAAACGGTGCGGGCCGCTTTCGTTTCATCTCCAACGCCTTGTTCTACAAGGGTTATCCGGCGTGGCGCGAGCTTTGCACTGTCGTTGGGCAGGTTTCTGTCCGAGGGCTCCGCATGGACCGCGTTTTCTACGATGAGATGCACGACGCGCACGGCGCATGCCGCCCGCACTACCGGGCCTTTTCGGCTTGGCTTTCCGATACGCCATCCGACGTGCTGGCGCAACGTCGGCGCGAGGCGGATCTGCTGTTCCACCGCGCCGGCATCACCTTCACCCTGTACGGCGACGAGCAGGGCACCGAACGGCTGATTCCCTTCGACACCATCCCGCGCGCCATCCCGATGAGCGAATGGCGGATGGTGGAACGCGGCTGCATCCAGCGGGTACAGGCGCTCAACCTGTTCCTCGCCGATCTCTACCACGGGCAGCGCATCCTCAAGGCCGGCGTCATCCCGCCGGAGCGGGTGCTGACCAACGAAGGCTACCAGCCGGCGATGCAGGGGCTGGACCTGCACCGCGATACCTATGCGCACATCGCCGGGGTCGACCTGGTGCGCGATGGCGATGGCACCTACTACGTGCTCGAGGACAACCTGCGCACGCCCAGCGGCGTCAGCTACATGCTCGAGGACCGCAAGATGATGATGCGGCTGTTCCCCGAGCTGTTCGCCGCGCAGCGCATCGCGCCGATCAATCACTATCCCAACCTGTTGCTGGAAACGCTCAAGCATTCCAGCCCGCTGGACAATCCCTGCGTGGTGGTGATGACGCCGGGACGTTTCAACAGCGCCTTCTTCGAGCACGCCTTTCTCGCCCGCGAAATGGGCGTGGAACTGGTCGAGGGCGCGGACCTGTTCGTGCGCGACGAGCGCGTCTACATGCGCACCACCGCCGGCGCGCGCCAGGTCGACGTGATCTACCGCCGGCTCGACGACGCCTTCCTCGACCCGCTGGCGTTCAACCCGGAGTCGGCGCTGGGCGTACCCGGCCTGCTGTCGGCCTACCGGGCGGGCAACCTGGTGCTGGCCAATGCCATCGGCACCGGCGTGGCCGACGACAAGTCGATCTATCCGTTCGTGCCGGACATGATCCGCTTCTACCTGGACGAGGAGCCGGTCCTCGCCAACGTGCCAACCTGGCAATGCCGCAAGCCGGAGGAACTGTCCCACGTGCTGGCGCACCTGCCGCAGCTGGTGGTCAAGGAAACCCAGGGCTCCGGCGGCTACGGCATGCTGGTCGGCCCGGCGGCCAGCGCGAAGGAGATCGAGGCCTTCCGCGCGCGGCTGAAGGCCAATCCCGGCGCCTATATCGCCCAGCCGACCCTGAGCCTGTCGACCTGCCCGACCTTCGTCGAGAACGGCATCGCCCCGCGCCATATCGACCTGCGGCCGTTCGTGCTCAGCGGCCGGGAAACCCGCCTGATGCCCGGCGGGCTGACCCGCGTGGCGCTGCGCGAGGGCTCGCTGGTGGTCAACTCGTCGCAGGGCGGCGGCACCAAGGACACCTGGATCGTGGAGGATTGCTGAATGCTGAGTAGAACCGCGGCCGATCTGTACTGGATGTCCCGCTACCTGGAGCGCGCCGAGAACATGGCACGCATGCTGGACGTCAGCTATTCGCTGTCGCTGATGCCGCAGGACGGCCGTGGCGACGGCCTCGACGAACTGGCCATGCCGCTGCTGATCACCGGCACGCTGGACGATTACCTGGTGTGCCATGGCCAGCTCAACGCCGAGCGCATGCTGCATTTCTTCGCCCTCGACGAAGGCAACCCGGCCAGCCTGTTCAACTGCCTGCGCCTGGCGCGCAGCAACGCCCACGCGGTGCGCGGGCGCATCACCTCGGACATGTGGGAGAACATCAACGCCGCCTGGCTGGAGATGCGCGGCATCGCCGAGCAGGGCCTGGGGCGCTATGGCATCAGCCGTTTCTGCGAATGGGTCAAGGAGCGTTCGCACCTGTTCCGCGGCGCCACCGTCGGCACCATCATGCGCAGCGACGCCTACCGCTTCATCCGCCTGGGCACCTTCATCGAACGCGCCGACAACACCCTGCGCCTGCTCGACGCCCGCCACGAGCTGCTCGGCGAGGAAAGCGAGAACCTCGACGACCGCTCGGCGCGCGCCTACTACCAGTGGAGCGCGCTGCTGCGGGCGCTGTCCTCGTTCGAGGCCTTCGCCGAGATCTACCGCGGCTCGCCGCGCACGGCCAAGGTCGCCGAGCTGCTGCTGTTGCGCGCCGACGTGCCGCGCTCGCTGCGCGCCTGCCTGGTGGAGCTGCAACTGATCCTCGCCAGCCTGCCGGGGGACAACGGCCGCCCGGCGCAGCGCCTGGCCTCCGAGCTGGAGGCGGGCCTGCGCTACACC
>Ga0315336_1000658_pt1 | contig 86441 bp, 68 predicted proteins | sample ASW5metaG_FD_204512 | JGI IMG/M metagenome (GOLD analysis project Ga0315336, IMG submission 204512) | Ammonia-oxidizing marine archaeal communities from Monterey Bay, California, United States - ASW #5 | ecosystem: Environmental > Aquatic > Marine > Intertidal zone | place: USA: California...
TGGGGGCGAGTGGGGAATAACATGTGGGCATGGCTCATGCACTCGACATTCGGCCGATCTCTGGGGCTCTCGGGGCCGAGGTAGTCGGCCTGTCACCTGGGCAGATCGACGACACGGTCGCCGAACAGTTGGCGGATGCGCTTTCGTCGCACCTTGTGCTCGCGCTACCCGGGCTCGCTCCGTCCATCGAGGAGTTCCGCGATCTCGGAGCTCGGTTCGGGGCCCTCGAGGTGCACCCCTACGTGCCCAAGGTCGACGAGTCCGTTCCCGAAGTCGTCAGGCTCGACTCGGACGAGTCTCCCAAGGCCGATGTGTGGCACACCGACGTCACCTTCTCGACCGATCCGCCGATCGCGGCGATGTTGCACATGGTCGAGGGCCCAGACTTCGGCGGCGACACGATGTGGATCAACACCTTCGAGATCTACGACTCGCTGAGCGAGCCGGTGAAGATGATGCTCGAGGGCCTCACCTGCACCCATCACGACGCCCGCGGCAAGCTCACGGCGGAGCACCCCGTGGTTCGTGTGCATCCCGATTCGGGTCGCAGGGGTCTCTTTGTCAACAAACAGTTCAGCCGACGCATCCCGCAGCTGTCCCGACCAGAATCGCAGATGTTGCTGGCTCATCTGTTCCGCTGGCAAGAGCAGGTGAGGTTCAGCTGCCGATGGCGCTGGTCCATGGGCGATGTCGTGATCTGGGACGAGCGGTTCACCATCCATTCCGTGGTCGACGACACGAAGGAACGTCGCATCCTTCATCGGGCGACCGTTCTCGGCGAGGGACCGATCCCGGTCGACGGCGCGCCCATCTGGCCCGAACACCAGGGCAACACGATGGCCTCGAGCGGGTACTTCGGCATCGGCGGCTACGAGTTCTAGATGGCTGACGACCTCGAACTCTCGACCGATGACCGACGAGGGCTCGATGCGGCGATCGCCGAGGCGCGAGCGGGTCGCGACGAGGGCGGTATTCCCATCGGCTCGGCGCTGGTGATCGACGGCGAGATCGTCGGGCGGGGACACAACAGACGGGTCCAGAACGGCAGTGTGGTCCTCCACGCCGAGATGGACTGCCTCGAGAATGCGGGTCGGCTCCCCGCATCGGCGTATTCACGGGCCACGCTCTACACGACGCTCTCGCCCTGCGACATGTGTACCGGCGCGGCCCTGCTCTACGGAATTCCGCGGATAGTGATCGGCGAGAACACCACGTTCTTGGGTGGCGAGGATCAGCTGCGGGCTCGTGGTGTGGTGACCGTGCTGGCTGACGATGCGGAGTGCATGGCGATCATGCGCGACTTCATTGCCGCCGAGCCGCAGCTGTGGAACGAAGACATCGGCGAGGAGTGAGCGGCGTGCAGCCGATAGCCCGGTGGCCTCAGGGCTAGGGAATCACGCCAAGCGATCGCCAACGTTCGACCGCGATCTCCGGACTTCCGGCGATCAAGCCATCGATGTCGAAGTCGAGCAGCGATTCGTAGAAGTCGGCGTTCTCCTGCGTGGACGCATCGTTGGGCCACACCCAGATGCCCAATCCCTCGGCCCGGGCGTTTTCGAGGAATCCGTCGAGCGTGAGGACATCCAGGCCGTCGAACTGGGGCGGGACCTGCAGCACCCGGTGGCTTTCGAGTAGCGGGATGCCGCCGAGATACCAGTCGGTGAGCGCTCCGGTGCCGGGACTGGTCGGGATTTCGGGAGCGAACTCGTGGAAGGCGGCGATCACGTCGTCGTCGAACGAGACGACGACCACGGAATCCTCTCGCCCGAGCTCCGCTATCTCAGCGGCCAGCACGCGAGCCCCTTCGATGGCGAAGTCGAGATCGGGCCCACCGTCGTCTCCCCGGGGAACCTTGATCTCCACATCGAGCACGTGATCGGGAAACGCTTCAGCGATGGACCGGAAGGTCTCGACTCGGAAGTCGTCGGCCGTGTAGCCCTCGGGCGGCTCCACCCCACCGCTACGCACCCCTCGCCACACGTAGTCGGCATCGGGGAGTTCGTGGTTGCCCCACTCGCCCGACCACCAGTAGCCGCTGTCGAGCGCCTGGATTTCGTCGTAGGTGAGGTCGCGGACGCGTCCGCTCGTCTCTGTCGTGCGATCGACCGTGTCGTCGTGCTGCACGACGAGGATTCCGTCGGCGGTGAGCTGCACATCCATCTCCAACACCTCGGTGCCGGCGACCGCTGCCTCAGTGAAGGCATACATCGTGGAGTGCGGCCACGACTGGTCGCCACCGGCGTGAGCAATCACGACGGGTCGATCGAGGGCGAAGAGTCCCTCGACGGTGCTTGCCCCCGGCGTGGGGATGACCGGCGCGGGGACGGTCGTCGTTGTCGTGCTGGTCGTCGTGGTCGTGGTGGTTGTTGTCGTGCTGGTCGTGCTGGATGTTGAGGTCGTGGTCGTGCTCGCGACTGTTTCGTCGTCGTCACCACAAGCGGCGACGAGGAGCAGCACGGCCATAGCGATCACGCCCGATCGGGCGATTGACGGGCGGAGGACGGCGAGAGGGCGCATCAGACGACGCTACTCACGGTTGGTCGTGGTTCGTCAACCGTGGCGAAGCGCGCGGATGTGCCAGAGTTTCCGCGTGAACAACACCGAGGACAGCACGGTCGACAGCGGGCAATGGCGCGACCTGAATCGGGCTTGGTGGGATGAGCGCGCCCCGATCCACGAGGCTTCGGTTTTCTACCGCTCGGGCGGGGGCGGGCTCGAGGGCTTCGAGTGGGACGACCTGGGCCCGGTCGACGGACTCGACGTGATCCACCCGCAGTGCCACATCGGCAGCGACACGATCTCGCTGGCCGAACGTGGCGCACGCGTGGTCGGCCTCGATTTCTCCGCGGCAGCGATCGACGGGGCGCGGCGGTTGGCCGACCAGGCCGGCGTCTCGGATCGTAGCGAGTGGGTGACGAGCGATGTCTACGACGCGGTCGACGCCGTCGGCGGGTCCACCTTCGATCTCGTCTACACCGGCAAGGGCGCGCTCTGCTGGCTTCCCGACATGGACGCTTGGGCGGCGGTGATGTGGCAACTGTGCCGCCCGGGCGGCCGTCTCTATGTCTCGGAGTTCCACCCTCTCTCGGACACGATGGCGTGGGAGACGACGTTGTTCGAGCGTTCCTACTTCGCTTCTGAGGGTCACTGCTACGACGACGCCGACGGCAGCTACGCCGACCCCGATGCCGCCACCGAAAACAACTCCGTGGTCGACTTCATCCAACCCTTGTCGACGGTGGTCCAAGCGCTGATCGACCTCGGCTTTCAATTGCAGCTGATGCGTGAGTTCCCGATCACCGTCTTTCGCCGCTGGCCGTTCCTCGTGGAGCAGGAGACGGGCGTGTGGCACATGCCTGATGATCGTGCGCAGATCCCGTTGATGTATTCGCTGCGGTTCCTCCGGCCGAGTTGACCGGGCGGCCGGCGCCGTCTCTTTCAGCTGTTGAGGTGCTCGGCGAGGAAGGCCGAGGTGCTGGCCCATGCCGTCGCGGCCGCGTCGGGATTGGAGAACATCGGGTTGCGGTGGTTGTCGAAGGCGTGGCCCGCGCCCTCGGCCACCAAGATTTCGACATTGCCCATGTCGACGGTTGCGGCGCGGAGCCCTTCGACGTCTTCATTCGGAAGAAAGGCATCGTCGCTGCCGAAGTGGAATTGGATCGGGCAGGTGATCGAGTCGACCTTGTCGAGGTTTCCGCCGATCATCGAGCCGTAGTACGACACGGCGCAGGCGGGGCTGTGGGCGGCAGCCGCGAGATAGGTCATCGAGCCGCCGAAGCAAAAGCCGATGACGCCGACGCCGCCGGTGACTTCGGCTCGGCTGAGCAGATGTTCGAGCGCGACACCGATGTCGGCGACGCCGTCGGCGGGGTCATGCTGGCCGGCGACCTCGAAGGCAGTGGGCAGGTCATCCGGTCCGGTGGCCTCGATGGCGAAGTCATCCTGGATGCGCCAGTACATGTGGGGGGCTAGCACCACGTAACCCTCGCTCGCGAGTCGTTCGGCGACCTCGCGGATGTAGCCGTTGACGCCGAAGATCTCTTGGACCAGGACGACGCCCGGGCCACGTCCCGAATCGGGTACGCAGAGCAGCGCGGGGATGTCGCCCCCAGAGTTCGGAACGGTGATTTCGGAAGACGTCGGCATGCCACAATCCTACGCGATCGTGTGGCCCTCACCGGCGGCAAAGTAACGCCGCTCAGAGTCAGGTGTCAGCGTCAGAGGTAGGTGCCGGCCTGGTCCGGAAGGCCTCTCCCGCGACCGGCGGGCCCGCCGGGTCCGGGAGCCGTCGACGCGCCGCCCGCGAGCTGCTGGAGCTGCTGCGCGGCGGCGGCTTGCTGCGCCGCCATCGATGCCTGGAGCCCCTGCAAGAGGCCCTGAAGCCACCCGACCAACTGCGCCTGGGCGACTCGGATCTCGGCCTCGGTCGGGATGCCATCGTCGTCGCAGCAATTGGCGAACTCCGATAGCTCCTCCATGAGATCGCTCGACAGCACGGTGGCGAGCTCCTCCATCGTTTCGGCGTGGATACGGGCGAGGAGCCGTCGACTCTCCTCATCGGTGTCGGCGCCTCTGACTTCGACCATCAGGGTCTGCAACATGGTGCCGAGCCGGATCAACTTGGCCGGGTCGGACACGGCAGGCTCAGGCGTTGCCGCGGGATCGGAGGTGTCCGTCATGAACAGAATCTCGCACAGATTCCGAGATGTGACCTGTCGACGCGGCGTTTCCCTCTGACCGGTGGAGCGCTCCGACTCGGGTGTCAGCGGAGCGTGACGCTCGCCCTCGTGGGGCCGAGCAGCGAATCGACGAGCAGGTCGATCTCGTCGATGTCGGCGCGGAGGATCAGGGCGATGATCTCGCCGTCGATACTGGCGACCGAGACTCGATAGTGGTCGCCGTACTCGTCGCTGCCCTCGGCCTCGAGCCACGTCGCTCCGCCCGCCGTCACTTCGGTCAACTCTGCGTCGAGGAGGCGCCATTCTTCGACGATTTCCCGTCGGCTGGTCTCGGCATTGTCGCTGGACCGCCAGAGATAGACATCGAGGTTCACCGGGTCGACGGGGTCGGCTTCGCGCCACCACGTGCCGTTGCCGGAGCCGGTCCAGGACTCTGGCACGAGAAGCTCGATGGTGAACTCGTCGACCGTGTAGATGTCGTCGACGAGTCGGATCTCGTTGTTACGGCCGGTGATCGGCAGAGGCGTACTGCACTCGGTGTCGTCGACCTGCTCGTCATCGATCCACGCTCGTGCCGCGGTGATGAGGCATGCCGGCGTCGGCGGTCCGACGGTCGGTTCGATGATCACGGCCCCCGATGCGGAAGCGACTCGGTAGTCGGACCCGTCCGTCGATGTCGATCGAGTGAACACGGTGAGTCCCCGCGGGGGTTGGTCGTCGATCGTCTCAACTGGCCAGTGGGCGCAGCCATCGGCGAACGCTCGAAGGTTGTCGAGCGCATCGATTCGGAGAAGCGGCGGGAGGCGGGCGACGTTGTCGTCGTCGGGGTCGGTCAGGCTGCAGCTGGTCGACAACGTGTTGACCGCCGGCGAGTCCGAGTAGGTCGATTGCACGAATTCGCTGACGGTCGAGGCATCTCGGCTGATGATCGCCTGATGGAGGCGAGGCAGGAACACCAGGTCGCTCGCGAGTCGGGAATTGGAGAAGATGGCCGACAGGAGACGGCCGGAGTCGATGGGCACGGGTTCGTCGGAGAACTCGTCGGCGACATCATCGAGCGGCGCGTCGTCGAGTTCCTCGACCGCGCGGAAGAACTCCTCGATGGTCCCGGCAGTCGTGCAGCCGGCGAGTTGGTTGCAGCGTTCCCACACGGCCTCGGTCGACGCATGAAGTGATGTGTTCGATGCGGCGGCGCGGCTCGAACCGAACCATGGCTCCGAGTAGACCACGCGGCGCACGTCGATGGACGCGGCGACAGCGGAGGCCGTTGGGGCTCTCCAGCTCGGAACGATCAGGTCGACTTCCTCGAATCCGAGTGCCACCAGAGTCGCGCCCACATCGAGCCCGAGGCTCGACGGCAGTGTCCCGCTCAGGTCGATGCCGGCCCTGGTGAGTCGCTCGTTGCACGCTGCCGTGGCGGGACCGACTTCGCTCGCCGAGCTGATCGCCCAAAACTCCGGACAGGAGATGTGTGGGCCCCCCGGATAGCTGCCGCGAGAGCCGATCAGGACGAGAGGTCGATCGGGAAAGTCTTCGGTGTTGATGAAGAACTCGTCGGCGCCGGCCAGGAGTTGGACTAACGGAGTGCCGCCCCCCGTTTCGGAGATGATGCGGAACTCGACATCGATGAGGTCTGGAGAGCCCGCCACTTGCGGAAGCGACACGAGCCCGCAACGCGCTTCGTCGAGATAGCACTCGCGTTCGGACACGACTGCGGCAGGGACGTGGATGGGAGTCGAGTCGGCCTCGTTCGCCGTGTCACCGGCAGGGGCATCGTCAGCCTCCGGCGGCGGCGGCAGGTCAGCAGGGGCCGGGTCGTTGGCCGCCCACGGACTCTCCGACGATGACGAGCACGCGCCGGCGAGCAGCGCGGTGGCCACAAGCCCGGCCGCCACCCAGACCCGAGGGCATTGCGCGGTCACGAGTCGGCCCCGATCGCGGCCGCCGCGGGAACGAGAACGGCTCGTTCGAGGTCTTCGGTCTCGTCGCGCTCGATCACCAGTACGAGCTCGACACCGCTGGTCTCGTGGGCGTAGCTGACCAAGAGCCCGAGCTCGGAATCGATCACTGAGCGCGTCCAACCCGCGGGTATGCCGCCGCGCGGAGCCAATTCCCAGTCCGGGACGAAGATCCCCGATCCGAGGTGTTCGGTGGTGTCGTAGCTCGAGCCGACGTCGAGAAGAATGAGGGCAGTGGGATCGAGCTCATCGAGTGCTCGCCACATGATCCGAGCATCGTCACGCCAGTCGCCGGACCAGGGCGGAGCGGGAAACTCGACGGTTTCGCCGTCGACATCGAAGTCGTAGGTCTGATCGATCGACTCGAACGGACCCCCGAAGCGTTCGGCGCGATCATTCACCCACATCTCGGGGACGTTGGCCGCGCAGCTCGTGTCGAGCAGCACATCGGGGCGGTCAACGAACTCCGCGATGAGCGAGGTTGCGCACCACCCCTCGTCGGAGTCGTGAGAGAAATCAGCGAAGTCGACCAAGCGTCCCCGCGGCAGACGACTCGCCAACTCGGCTGCCCAGTGCGGCGGCGTTATCGGATCGACGGCGCCGGCGAGAAGGAGAGTGGGAGCATCCCAGCTGACCGGTTCGTTCTCGACCGGGTCGGTGACTCCTGTGTCCCAGGCCTCGCAGATGGTCAGCGAATCCACGCCGTTGAGCGAGGGAGCGAGGTCTATCGCTCGGAGAAACTCGTGCTGGAGAGGACGGTTGAGCAGATCTTCGGTTGTGAATGCGCCCTCGTCGGAGCATTGGACCAGCACGAACGCGGCCACGTCGGCGTGGTCGAAGATGCTCACCTGGGCGAGTCGCTCGATTCTCCGGGTATCGCCATCGAGCCAGTCGATCAACAGGTCGGGGACGGTGGCCGCATGATGGTTGGCGTAGAGAATGGAGTGGAGGCCGTTGAGCAGGTCGGTGCCGTCGAACGCCAACGTGAAGGTCGCTGAGGCGCTCGTCGGCGTCTCGACGAGCAGCGGCTGATTGTCCAACTCCTCGACGAGCGTCTCGAGGGCGGACCAGGGGTCGGGGAGTGCTCCGCCACACAGCTCGGATGCTGCGCAACCATCGAATACCGCGGTGAGCGAAGACTCGAGCGAACCCGGGATCGATCCCATCAGGTTTGCATCGAGCGGGTAGGTCCCGCTGAGGACGACTGAGCGAACACCGTCGGGCGCGTCTCGCATGATTGTCTGAGCGAGTCGAGTGCCGTAGGACGACCCGTGGAGATTGAATTCGTCGATGCCGAGCGCCCACATCAGATCGACGAAATCCTGCGCGTTGGCCGCACTATTGAAAGCGGTGAAGTCCACATCGGATCTGTTCTGCAAACGAGCCGCACATCCTTCGAGGGAGGTGAGAAATTCGTCGCGCAGCGACTCGTGGGTCGCGTGGGCGGTGTAGAAGTCGTCGGTCGACAATCCCGCCTCGCGACACAGCGGAAGCGGCGACGACATGCCTCCGCCGCGCTGGTCGTAGAGGATCACATCACGATTCTCGATGTGGGGAGCCACGATCGTCTCGTACCAGAAGTCGGCCGAGTCGAGAATTGACCCACCCGGTCCGCCGTGCAGGTACACGACCGGGTCTGGCTGCTTGTCGGCATCGTCTCCAGTAGCGGAGAACCGGGTGAAGGCGATCTCCAACTGATAGTCGGGGTCGGCGCCTCGTCCGGGCACGTCGATCTTGCCGCAGCGAGCCGAGGTGACGAGGTCTCGTTCGAATGGGCACCGAAACTGACGTATCTCCGGGCGTGGCCCGGCTCGCTCGGCGTCCTCACCGATGTCGTCGTCGAGCCAGGACTCGCCTTCGTCCGGCTCATCGTCAGGGCCGTCGCCAGGGTCGTCGTCAGGGTCGTCGTCAGGGTCGTCGAATCCGAACATTTCTTGATCGATGGAGTCGGACGCGGCCTCGAGCAGGGTCTGCTCCTCCGGCGAGACATCGGCACAGGCGGTCGCAGCGGCCGCGGTGACCACGAGAACCGCGAGCAGGCGCGGGGGACGGCGCATCTCGACCACCCTATGTGTCGGTACCCTTCCGGCGGTGACCACCACCCCCTCGTCCTCGTTGCAGCGCGTCGATTCGCTCCGCAACGTTGCCATGATCGCCCATGTCGACCACGGCAAAACCACTCTCGTCGATGCGCTTTTGCGCCAAGCCGGAGCTTTCCGGGAGGGCGCGGCGCTGACCGATCGGGTCATGGACTCGATGGACCTCGAGCGCGAGAAGGGCATCACCATTCTCGCGAAGAACACCGCGATTCGTTTCGGCGACGTGAAGATCAACATCGTCGACACTCCGGGCCATGCTGACTTCGGTGGCGAAGTCGAACGAGCGCTCACCATGGTCGATGCCGTGGTGCTGCTCGTCGACGCGTCGGAGGGGCCGCTCCCGCAGACACGCTTCGTGCTGCGCAAGGCCCTCGCTCGTCGCCTCCCGGTCGTGTTGGTCATCAACAAGATCGATCGGCCCGACGCTCGCATTTCCGATGTTGTCGACGAGGTCTACGAGCTGTTTCTCGACCTCGACGCCGATGAGGAGCAGATCGATTTTCCCATCGTTTACACGATCGCTCGCGAGGGACTCGCCACGCTCGATCCCGCGGTGCCGGGCACCGACATGCAGCCGCTCTTCGATGTGTTGCTCGAAACCGTGCCGGCTCCGGTGCACGACTCGGCTCATCCCATGCGGGCATGGGTCACGAATCTCGACTCTTCGCCCTACGTCGGACGCATCGCCGTGTGCCGTGTCGAACACGGCACGATCCGGAAGGGTCAAGCGCTGGCCTGGTGTCGCGAAGACGGCACCATCACCAACGCTCGCGTGGGTTCACTCACCGTCACCGAAGCGCTCGACCGCGTCGAGGTCGACGAAGCCGGCCCCGGCGAACTGATCGGTGTCTCGGGTATCGACGACGTCACGATCGGCGAGACACTGGCCGACCCTGAGGATCCTCGGCCCTTCCCGGCGATCACCGTTGATGAGCCGACGCTCTCGATGACACTGGGCGTCAACACCTCGCCGCTGGCCGGCAGTGATGGCAACAAGCTGACCGCTCGCCAGATCAAGGCCCGCCTCGACAGTGAGTTGATCGGCAACGTGTCGATTCGAGTGCTCACCACCGAACGCTCCGATACGTGGGAGGTGCAGGGACGAGGCGAGCTCCAACTCGCGATTCTCGTGGAGACGATGCGTCGCGAGGGGTTCGAACTCACGGTCGGCAAGCCGGCTGTTCTCACCCGCGAGATCGACGGCACCATTCACGAACCGACCGAGCGGCTCACCATCGACGTGCCCGAGGAACATGTGGGTGCAGTCACCCAGCTGTTGGGCGAGCGCAAAGCGAAGATGGAAGACATGACGAACCACGGCACCGGCTGGGTCCGTCTCGACTATGTCGTCCCGGCCCGGGCGCTGATCGGCTTCCGTACCGAGTTCCTCACCGAGACCCGCGGAACCGGCCTGTTGCACCACATCTTCGACGGGTATGTGCCCTGGGCGGGCGAGATTCGCAACCGCACGAAGGGGAGCATCGTGGCCGACCGCACCGGCGACACGACGGGCTACGCCATCGCCGCGATCCAGGAGCGCTCCGCGCTCTACATCGGCCCCGGCGTGAAGGTCTACGAGGGCATGATCGTCGGCGAGAACCCGCGAGCCGAAGACATGGATGTCAACATCTGCCGCGAGAAAAAGCAGACCAACATTCGTACGCAGTCGAGCGACGACACCATTCGTCTCACACCGCCCAAGCTGTTCTCGCTCGAACAGGCGCTCGAAACCATCGCCGACGACGAATGCGTCGAGGTGACTCCTGCGAGCGTCCGCATGCGCAAGACCACGCTCGATGCCGGCGAGCGGGCCCGCATCGTCAAACGCATGAAGGCCCCTCGCGACAGCTGACAGATAGCGGCGGCAGGATCAGAGGAAGCGTTTGTAGACGACCCTCGTGCCGGCGAGGCGATCCCACGCGCTGCGGCGTTCGGGGTCCGTGTTCACCATGACGACACTGGCAATGAGGAAGCCGAAGCTGATGACCGGCCCGACGAAGGGGACGAGTCCAAGAAGCTGAGGCGTGGACCGGATCAATGCCTTGTTCAGCCGGATGGGCGTGGTCGCCGCGTCTTGGTCGGTGATGCGCAGGCCGACGATGAGTTTGCCGAGGGTCGCCCCCCACAGCACCATGGCGACAACAGAGACGACGAACACCGCGGCAGCGGCGAGGTAGAGAATTGCCGGCGTTTCGATGTTCGACCCATCGCCGCCCGCGTCGATGTCGCGAGCGATGTCGACGAAGACCGGGATGAGGAACGGGAGGGAGATCACGAAGCTGATCAGCCCGTCGAGAAGGTTCGCACCGAAGCGGATCCACACCTTCGCGTAGCGTTCGCCGGTGGCGCTTTGGTGTGGGTCATAGCCCGGCGGGGGCGGCATCGGCTCGGCCGACCACTGCTCGCCGTCCCAGTAGCGAACGGTTCCGGCCGGATCTCCCTGAGCTGGGTAGTAGCCCGGCGGCGCGATGGTCAACCGGCGACCCTGATCGGCAACGACTTGAGCGAGTTGTTGAGGTTTGATTGTTGGTGCCGTGGCTCTCCGATGAGCTCGATGTCGGACCAACGATCGAGGACCTCCTCGAAGAACACCCGACCTTCGAGACGAGCCAGATGGACGCCGAGGCAGAAGTGAGTGGCGATGCCGAACGAGAGGTGATGGTTGGGGCTACGGGTGATGTCGAACGCCTGGGAGTCGGTGAAGACGTCCTCGTCGCGATTCGCCGACGTGTAGATCATCGCGACCTTGTCACCCGCGGCGATCGCGGCGCCGCCCAGCTCGGTGTCGACGAGGGCGGTGCGGCGGAAATAGTGGAGCGGGTTGGCCCAGCGGAGAATTTCTTCGACGGCCGAAGGGATCAACGAATGGTCGGCCCGCAACATCGCCATCTGTTCGGGGTGTTGAAGGAGGGCCAAGAGCCCGCCCGAGAGCATCGTGCGGGTTGTGTCGTTGCCGGCCGTGACGAGCTGGACGAAGAAGCGACCGAAGTCGATGTCGGTCATCTGCTTGCCGTCGAACTCGCCGCCCAACAACAGATCGGTGATGTCGCCCTGCTCAGGCATCTCTCGTCGGCGGGCCGCGAAGCCAATGGCATACATCGCCATGTCGACGCTCGACCCGCCCCGGTCGGCCGCATCGGCGATGTCGGGGTCCTGGCCGCCGCTGTTGCGTTCGGCCATCGCGTGGATTGCCGGCCAATCTTCGCGGGGGAGTCCCATCAGTTCGCCGACCACCTGGCTCGGCAACTTTGCCGACACGTCGTGGACGAACTCGAGGTCGGGGCCGAGGGTGTCGGCGCGGTCGAGGATCTCGCGAGTGATGGTGCGGATACGACCTTCCATCTCGCCGATGACGCGGGCCTTGAATTCAGGTGCGAGCGGTCGGCGGTAGGCCGTGTGGCGCGGCGGGTCCATTGCCAACAACATGTCGCGCATCTGCTCGAGCGATGCCGCGTCGAGATCTTCGATAACGACGCCGCCTTCGCTGGCCGAGAAGATCTCGGAATGCTTGGCGACGTGAACGACATCGGCGTGGCGGAGCACTGCCCAGTAGCCGGGCTCGTCGTCCATCTCTTGGAACACGACCGGTTCCTCGCGTCGCAGCCTCGTGAAGAGGTCGTGCGGAGCGCCGTTGACGTAGGTCTCCGGGCGATGCAGGTCGTAGGTCATCGTTCAGCCGAGGCCGCGTAGATCGACAACGAAGATGAGTGTCTCGTTGGGGCCGATGACACCGCCGGCACCGAATTGGCCGTAGCCGAGGTCAGGCGGAATGGTGAGCTGTCGGCGGCCGCCGATCTTCATGCCCTGCACACCCTGATCCCAGCCCGAGATCACTTCGCCCGCGCCGAGATTGAACGAGAAAGTGTCGTTGCGATTCCAGGAGGCATCGAACTCTTCGCCCGTGGACCACGAGACACCGACGTAGTCGACCGTCGCGAGCATGCCGGCTGCTGCGACGGTTCCGTCGCCCTCGACGAGGTCCTCCATCTGCAACCCGGACGGTGGGTCGCCCTCGGGCACGGTGACGGCTGGTTTCTGGTCAGTACTCATGGCATCGCAAGCTACACGGACTTGCGTGCGCCGCCCCAGACGTTGGGGAAGCCCGGGTCGCCCCCTACCCTCGATAGTCGGCCACATGCGGTGGCCTTACGGCTCGAGGAGGACGGCGTCATGGCAACAGGACGATCCAGCTTCGCGAAACGCCAGCGTGACATGGCCAAGAAGGCCAAGGCGTCGGCAAAGCGTGAGAAGAAGCTCGAGAAGGGTGACGAGGGGTTCGAAGACGACGACGAGGTCGTGGTCGACGATGGTCCCAAGCTCTCCAACGAGGTGATCATGCAGAAGGTCGCCGAGCTTCACGAGCGCTACGACGACGGTCAGATGGACCTCGACACGTTCGATGAGGAGCGGGCCAACCTCATGGCCCAGATCAGCGTCGACTGAGTAGTCCCGAGTGATCCGTCAGCGGATCACTTCCAGCTCGCCACCATCGAAGATCGGCGTGATTCCTGCTTCGGCGCGGTCCTGCGCGAGCTGGTCGGCATCGGGAGCCTGAGCCTCGCCGTCGGCGACCGTGAGCGCTTCTTGCAGCAGGCGAGCATCGCTCGAAGTGTTGAGGAACAAGTCGGGTTCCGCCAGCACGAACTCGAGCGCCCGCACCCGCGCCGCTTCGTCGTCGATGGGCTCGTACCAGCTGAAATGCGGCTGGTCCGAGTCGGTCCAGCGGCGCCGAGCAACCGACTTGATGGTCTGAGCAGCAACGCCCTGTTGCGCGCAGACGTCGCGGAGGAGTTCGGTGTCGGCCGCGAACTCGGGGAACGCGGTGATGAGCGAGTGGTTGTAAGGAAACAGGACCGAGGCAAACGGCGCCTCGGCGAGACTCCGCAGGTGCATGCGGGCAATGCGGAGTCCATGCCCGGTCACGCCCACGTGTCGGCAGAGCCCCTCGTCTCGCGCCGCGAAGAGGGCTTCAACCGCGCCGCCTGGCGAGAACGCATCGCGCCACTCGTCCTCCTCCACCAAGTTGTGGAGCTGGATCAGGTCGACATGGTTGACGCCCATGCGTTCGAGACTGGTTTCGAGACTCGCTCTCGCGCCTGAGCCATCTCGATCGCGCGTCTTGGTCGCGAGGAACACGTCGCGGCGATGATCCTCGAGAAACGAGGCGAGCAGATCCTCGGACACGCCATACATCGCTGCCGTGTCGATGTGGTTCACTCCCGACTTCAGCACAAGGTCGAGGGTGGCGTCGGCCCGTTCTTGTGACATCGACCCGAGGGCGGCTGCACCGAAGATGATCTTCGTGCTCATGTGGCCGGTGTTGCCGAAGGGGAGTTGCTCGATCATGGCGTGGACCTCGGTGTGGTTGGTTGGGCTTCTCGGGCGACTGCTGGCTACTTGCTGCCGAGCGTTTCGAGCACCAGCGCCCGCAGCTCGGGGATGCCTTGTCCTTTGTCGGCGCTGACCCAGCGGACGTCGCGCTTCTCGACCCCCAGCTTGCCGGTCAATTCGTTGCGGCGCTTGGGACTCTTGGACGGGCGGACCTTGTCGGCCTTCGTGGCGACGTAGAGGATCGGCCGGTCGAGATGTTCGAGCCAGTCGACGGTCTGCAGGTCGAGTGCGGTCGGACCGATCTCGCCGTCGATGAGGAGCAGTATGGCGACGAGATTTTCGCGCTCTTCCACATAGGCGTTCAACATTTCCGCCCACTTCGCCTGCTCGGTCTTGGAGACCTTCGCGTAGCCGTAGCCGGGGAGATCCATGAGCCATCGGCCCGAGTTCTCATTGCCGACTTCGAAGGCATTGAGGAGGCGAGTGGCACCGGGGGTCTTCGATGTCTTCGCGAGGCCCTTGTGTTGAGCCAGCGCGTTGATCAGCGATGACTTTCCGACATTGGAGCGACCCATGAGCGCGATCTCCGCGTTGACATGAGGAAGAAGCTCCGGGTCGGCGTAGGAGCGCAGAAAGCGAAGAGGAAGAGGGCCGGCCACGTGCCGACCCTACAAGCGCCCGCCGTCGCCACCGGTCAGTCGGTGTTCAGCGAAGATCGGAGAGCCAGTTCACCATTGCGTCCGCCAGCGGAGCCCCGATGTCGTCCTGGATGAAGTGGCTGGCGTCGTCGAAGGTCTGGTGGGGCTGGCCCGCCGTGCCCGGGATCAGTTCGAGAAGATCCTCGCGGAGCGGACCGAGCACGATGTCGGACAGTCCCCAGAGAGACAGCACCGGCTTCGTCCATTCGGCGAGCACGGCGCGCGCCGCCTGGTTCTCGGCGACGGCACCGTGGGCGGGAGTGATGGCGACGAGGCAGGGGAACTCTCGGGCGCAGGCCATGTAGCTCTCATCGGGGAAGGGGGCCCGATAGGCGTCCTTCTCGGCTTCGCTGAGATCGCGCGTACCGATCGCGCTGTCGATGATCGCCCCGGAATCGAACGGGTCAGCGGTCTGCGAGAGGTTGAGCCAGAAGTCGAACCCGCTGCCCAGACTCTCGCCGTGAGGCAAGGCGGTGTTGGCTACGACCAGATGCCCGAATCGGTCGGGCGACTCCGCCGCGACCCGGAGTCCGATGAGGCCGCCCCAGTCCTGCAAGAAAGCGGCGAACGGTCCCAGATCTTCCGCCTCGGTGATGCGATCGAGGAACTCGTGAATCCAGGCGACGTGACCGTTGTGGGTGTAGGCGTCGCGGGCGGTGGGCTTGTCGCTGCGGCCGAAACCGATCAGGTCGGGGGCGATCACGCGATGCCCCGCTTCGAGCAGTGTCGGAATCATGCGGCGGTAGAGGTAGCTCCATGTCGGCTCACCGTGGAGCAGAAGGACCGTCTCCTTGACGCCGTCGGTGGGGCCCTCGTCGAGGTAGGCCATTCGTAGTCCGTCGACCATCACGTAGTTCGGTTCCCACGGAAAGTCAGGAAGGTCGGAGAAGCATTCCTCCGGCGTGCGGAGGAACTCGATGCCGTTCTCGGTGGTCTGTGGTGCCATGGGTTGGACACTAGAAGCGCGGACTACGGTCGTGCCATGTCCGAACTGAATCAGCAGGGTCGCGACGTCGACGACGTGATTGCCGAGCTCGAAGAGAAACGCTCCGATGATGTGAAGTGGGAGGACGGGCGCGCCTTCGGGATGGTCTACGACGGCGGCCCCAGCGTGCATGAGGTGGCGGAGCGGGCCGCCAAGATCTACCTCCACGAAAACGCGCTCAACACCAAAGCGTTCCCGTCGCTGGGAGCGATCCAGAGTGAGGTGGTGGCGTGGACGGCGAATCTCCTCAACGGGCCTGGCGCGGCCGGGTTCCTCACGAGTGGAGGTACCGAGTCGATCCTGTGCGCGGTGAAGGCCGCCCGCGAGCGAGCGAAGGCCGAGCGTGGTGTCGAGGCACCCGAGATGATCGTGGCCGAGAGCGCCCACGCGGCCTTTCACAAGGGAGCGCACCTCTTCGGGCTGAAGCTGCACAAGACCCCAGTGCTCGATGACTGGACCGTGGATGTCGATGCGATGGCCGCCATGGTGAACGACAACACCGCGTTGATTGTCGGCTCCGCGCCGCAGTATCCGCAGGGCGTGATCGATCCGATTCCCGAGATCGCCGCGCTTGCCGCGTCGGCCGACGCGAACTGCCATGTCGATGCCTGCATGGGCGGATTCGTGCTCCCCTTCGCCGAGCGCCTCGGTCGCGACGTGGGCGAATGGGACTTCCGGGTCGAGGGTGTCACCTCGATCTCGGCCGACATCCACAAGCTCGGCTACGCGCCGAAGGGCGTCTCGGTGATCCTTCATCGCACCAAGGAGCTACGGCGCTACCAGACCTTCGTCTTCGACGACTGGCTCGGCGGTTTCTACGCGTCACCGAATCTCCAGGGCACGCGGAGCGGTCTCCCGATGGCCGCGGCCTGGGCCGTCATGCAGCATCTCGGCGTGGATGGCTACGTCGAACTCACCCGTCAGACGCTCGAGAATGCGGATGCCATGCGGGGCGGCGTCGCCGACATCGCCGGAATCACCACGCTCGGCGACGGCGATCTCCATCTCGTCGCCATCGCGTCCGACCTCGCCGCCGACGATCCGATCGACGTGTTTGCCCTGGGCGATGCGTTGGAACGGCGCGGCTGGTTCCACGACCGTCAGGGTCCGCCCGACTCGCTGCACTCGACTGTGTCCAACTCGAACACCGGAGTGATGGACGACTACCTCGAAGCGCTCCGCGCGAGCGCCGACGAGGTCCGTGGCACCTCGACTGACGATCGGTCGACCAACTACGCCACGCTCGAGTGAACGCCTAGACCGACCAACCGCCGTCGAACTGCACGGTCTGCCCTGTGGCGAAGCCCACGCGGCCGTCGAGGAACACCTTGCAGAACTCGGCGAACTCGTCCATCTCGCCGAATCGGCCCATCGGGACTTGTGATTCGAGCTTGGCCCGCTTCTCAGGGGTCTCGCCGCCCACGGCGGCCCAGTAGCCCGGGAAGTTCATGTAGTTCGTGCCCACACCGTTGACCTGAACGCCATGCGGGGCAATCTCCATCGCGACATTGCGGATCAGGTGGTCGCAGCCGGCACGGAGTGCCGAATAGAGCGGTGCTCGGGGAGCGGTCGTGGCCGAGGTGGCGCTTGTGATCACGAGGATCTGCCCACTGCCTTGCTCCACCATCACGGGCGCGACGGCGTGGAGAAACTCGAACGGCGCGTTGATGATGCCCTTCGTCAGCTCGTTGAGCTGTTCGGTGGTGGCCGACTTGAGAAACCAGCCGCCGAGAATCGCGCCGCTGAACAGCATCGCCGAGTCGATTCGGCCGAACTCGGCCAAGGCCCTCTCGACCAAGGTCGCCGAGAATTGCGGGTCGTGATCGGGGCCCAATTCTTCCGCTGAGCACACCGCGACGCGCGCGCCGAGGGCGACGCACCGCTCCACGAGCCCGGCATCGGCGCCGCCGAGTACGAGGTCGTGGCCGTCGCCGGCCAAGGCCGACGCAAGGTCGGGGCCGACGTAGCCGCCGGCGCTGGCGATGATGGCGACGCGGCGCTCGCTCACTGCGCTTCTCCCACCGAAACCACGTGGCCGATCGACGGGTCGACTCGGCCTGGCAACATCTCCGCCCACAAGGCGGCGAGAGCGTCGGCGCCCTCATGACGCACGATCGTCATCCAGTCGTCGGTCCAGCTCGAATAGTCGGTCCAGGCGGCGAGGAGTCGGCGCTCCATCTCCTCGCGTCCCCAGTCCGCGTTGCGTTTCTGGATCTGCGATGGAGCGAAGAAGAGTTCGGGCGTGGGCCCGGGCAGTTCTCCACCGGCTCCCATTCCCTCCCAGTCGGTGGCGCCCACGGAGCTACTCACCTTGAGATTGTCGCCGAAGTGGGTGTGCACCGCGAGGCGGAGGTCGCCGGCGGCGGACATGTCGATGTAGGCCGCTGTGGTGTTCTCGATCGAGTCGACCGAGTCGTAGGTGACGACCTGGTCATAGCAGCCAAGCGCCTCCACGAAGTCGACGTTGCCGGCCGATGTGAGCCCGACGACCTTCACGCCATTGCGCTTGGCCATCAGATGGGCGACGCCGATGGCCGTCTTGCTCGACGCGCTCGACAACACCACGGTCGATGCACCGAAGAGGTCGTTGTCGGCGAGCCAGTCGTCGATCACGAACGACGTCGTGAACAAAGGGTGGAGGAGCATTCGTTGCTCCTCGCGGTCGGGGTCGTGCAAGGCATCGGTCGCGGTGAAGGTGTAGCGGTTGTAGACCTCGGACATCGGCTGGCGATGCGCGGCCATGTCGTGGAACGAGTGGGGATTGACCCTTCCGGGCTCGAGGACGATATGGGTTGCCATCGGGAGATAGCCGTAGACGCGGCTGCCGACCTCGATGTCGCCGCAACGACTCTCGACGACCTCGGCGTGGCCGAAGGCCGGCACTCGACCCCATCCCTCGTCGGCCGGAGGGAAGAAGTCCCAATAGCCCATCATGTGGCCGATCACGGAGTAGGTGATGTTGTTGGACGTGAGGGCGAAGTGGTCGATGCGGGCGAGCACCTGCCCGTCGGCGAGTTCCACGGTCTGCTCGACGGCACGGGTCTTGTCGCGTTGGGTTCGGTCGACTTCAAAGGTCGTGATCATTGTGTCACCGTAACCGGCAATTGCCGGCCGCGAAATGGCGCAGCGCTACTCGCCGAGCTGTGCGAGGAGGTCGTCGATTCGGCGGGTCTGCGCGGCGAGCTCCGACTCGAGCGCAGCCACGCGCGCGTGGAGACCCGTGGTCGTCTCGACGGCGTCTGGGCGCGACCCCGGGGAGGGAGCGGCGGCTTCCGGCCGCGTGGGTTGCGGCGCGGGCGGCGGCTCGCGATCGACTTCGGTCGCGCCGCTGTGGGCCTGTGCCCAGCGCTGATCGATACGCGGCTCTCTCTCGCCGGGCTGGCGGCCCAGCCGAGCAACGAGCGGCTCCACGCGGGAGGCGAGTCGGTCGATGGCCGCGTCGACGAGCGCATTGTCGCCGCCGGGCCCATCCGCGTAGCGCTCGGTGCGCGTGGTGATCTCGTTGAGCGTCTGCGGTCCGCGCAGCACCAGCGCAGCGAGAACGGCGAGCTCGTGACCGTCGATAGCGAGGCTCTCGTCGACGACGTGTTTGTGTTTGCCGACCCGGTGTCCACTGCCGGTCACGGTGCGGGCGAGCTTCATTTCGCGAAGCTCCAGCATGAGCGCATCGACCTGGCGCTCGGAGTAGTCGACGACCGGATTGCGGTTGGTGCTCTGATTACACGCATTGGTGAGCGCGTTGCTGCTCAAGGGGTAGCTGTCAGGGGTGGTCTGTGCCTTTTCGATCAGGCAGGCGACGACCCTTGCTTGCTCGGCGGTGAGGTCCACTTCGTCCACGCTATGTGACCCATACTGACCGCCATGACCACCCTTGGATTCGTCGGGCTCGGCAACATGGGCGGACCGATGTGTCTGCGTCTCCTCGAGGCTGGATTCGGTGTTGTCGCGTTCGACCTCCGAGCCGACGCCCTGGCCCCGATCGTCGCGGCAGGAGCAACGGCCGCGCCATCAGTCTCCGACTGCGCGGCGCAGGCCGATGTGTTGCTGACTTCGCTGCCTCGACCCGACCACGTCGAGGCGGTCATGCGCGACGGTGGCGCTCTCGCCGCGCTGCGACCGGGCTCGATGTGGGTCGACCTCACGACAAACCGCAAGGACCTCGTGCTCGAACTGGCGGCCGAGGCACCCGCCGGGGTTTCGGTTGTCGACTCGCCGGTCACCGGCGCGGTGGATGGAGCCCGCAACGGCCGCCTCACGCTCTTCGCCGGTGGCGCCGAGGAGGACCTCGACCGCGTCGTGCCGTTGCTCGAACACCTCGGGCTCGTGATTCGCAGTGGCGATCTCGGCTCGGGGAACGTCGTGAAGTTGGTGACGAACCAGCTCTGGTTCGTCGCCGCAGCGGCGATTGGTGAAGGTTTTGCGCTGGGCATGGCCAACGGTGTCGAGCTCGACACCCTCTGGCACGCGATCAAGGAAAGCGTGGGCGACTCGTTCGTCGCGCGTCATGACGCGCCATCGATCTTCGCCGGCCACTACGACCCCAGCTTCTCGCTCGACCTGTGTCTGAAAGATCTTGGGCTGATCGATGAGCTGGCCGCCGCCGTCGCCACCGACCTCCCGTTGACCGAACGAGCCCACGAGACATTCGTCCGCGCCGGCGACAGGTACGGGCGCGACCACGGCGAGCTCCACGTGGCGAAGCGCATCGAGGACGACGCCCAATTGTCGTTTCGTCTCGATGGCGACTGGACGCCGCCGTGGGAGCAATGACGGTCGCGGCGGCCGAGCTGCTACCTTGATCCCTTCCTAGGAAGGGAACTTCGTGACCGTCTCCGCTCAACCACACGAACTCGCTCGCGGCCTGCGTGAGTTGATCGAGCAGCACGCCGAGGACACGGAAGCCGGGGCCACGATGGCTCGACCCGTTGTCGACGCCATCATCGAATCGGGGCTCTTCGGTCTGCTCGTGCCGAAGGAGTTCGGCGGCATCGAAGCCGACATTCCGACGATCATCGCGGTGTGCGAGGAGCTCGCCTTTGCCGACGGCGCCACCGGTTGGGCGTATGCACAGAACATCACCGTCGGTGGCTGTACCGCCTACCTCGATGCCGAGATCGGGCAGGCGTTCGCCTCGAAGGCAGCTGGCGCCGGGATGTTCGCTCCGATCGGCGTCGCCCACGAGGAAGGCGACGGCTATCGAGTCTCGGGGAACTATCCCTTCGGCAGCGGATCGGGCCATGCCGTCTACATGGGTGGCGGCGCCCTCGTGATGCGCGACGGCGAGGTCGCGCCCATCAACGACGATGGCTCGATGCCCGTGATCGGCTACCTGGTTGACGAAGGCCAGTTCGAACTCAAGGGCAACTGGGATGTCATGGGTCTGCGCGGTACCGGTAGCTACGACTTCGAAATACCTGAGCAACACATCCCGGCCGGGGCGGCGTGGCGAATCTTCGCTCCGGGTATCTCCCCCCACGTGAGCGGCGGGCCGCTGTACGGCCTCGGATCGATGGTGCTCGGCATCATCTCCTCGGCCGCGTGGGCGATCGGCGTGGCCGAGCGATCACTCCACGAGATTCGCGAGGTCGCCATCGCCGGCCGCGCCCGAATGGGGTCCGACCCGCTGGCCGAGCAGACAACGTTCCAACGAGGGCTGGGTTTCCATTCGACCGCGACCAAGTCCGTCCGGCTGCTCCTTTCCGACGCGTACCAAGCAGCCGTCGACGGCGCCGCTGCGGAAATCCCCGCCGACGAATTCGAACAGCGCCTCCGCGATACGAAGTCGGCCGCGAAATACGTCACCGAGGTTGCCAAGGCCACCGTGACCTGGGCGTGGGAGCAGTCGGGCAGCATCGGTATGCGCAACCCGAGCGTGCTGCAGCGCTGCTTTCGCGATATCTACATGGGCGCCGGTCACTTGGTTTTCGACGACCGCAACTACCTTCAGCAGGCCCGGTCTCAGCTCGGGATGGAGACCGCGGGCTTCTAGCGGGCTCGGCGAAGCTCTTCACGCCGCTCGGCAAAGAACGTCTCCACGAGGCCGTTCACGATGTCGGCTCGCTCCCACTGCAGGAAGTGACCGGCCCCTGGCACGACCACAGGGCCGACGCGGTTGCGAAACGCGACCTCGCAGCAGTGCAGGAAGTCGGGCCCGACGACATTGTCGTCGGGTCCGTAGAGGATCAGGGTGGGAACGTCGACGTAGTCGGTCATGAGGGCCGGCTCGCTTTGCGTTCTTCCGTAGCGGCCTTCGTAGGGCGCCCAAGCCGACCGCAGCCGGTCGCGGTCACGAAACGGTTCCGTGAGGAACTCGAGGTCCTCAGCCGTGAACGCGCCTGGCGAGGCCAAGAGCCGATGGGTGTAGAAACCACGGACCCAACGCTGGCGTTTCTCAGGAGTGTCGAGTTCCTCGATGAGCGCGTCGGCGTGTTGACCCTGATCGACCTGGTAGTCGGTGGTCGGGCCGTCGCCCATGGACTTGATCGTCGTGAGATCAATGCCTGCCTCGATGTATTCCTCGAGCAGGACCGGCGGAACCGTGTTGAAGAAAACGAGCTTGTCGACGGTTCCCGGGAATCGGTGGATCAGGTCGACGGCTACCGCACCGCCAACGTCGCCCGCGACCACCCCGAACCGCTCGTGGCCCAGGCCGAGCATGAGGGAGTGGAGGTCTCGGCTGTATCGAGCGATGTCGTAGACGTCGTCGGCCGAGAGGTCGCTGTCGCCGTAGCCCCGCAGGTCGGGAGCGATCACCTCGTAGCCGGCGCCGGCCAAGGGTTCGATGTTGCGCCACCACACCCGCTTGCTCTCGGGGTAGCCATGGATCAACAGGAGTGGGTAGCCGCCCACACCCTCGCGAACGAAGCCGAGTCGGAGATCACCGTCGACCGCGGCGTGATGGATGGAGAATCCGTCGGCCGCCGGCGTGGCCGGCTGAGGGGGGCGAAGGCGGTGATCGTAGAGCGATGACATCGCGCCATCCTTGCCCACGGCGAGTTCACGGTGAAACCTCGTCGAGACGGCGTTCGAGGAATCGGCGGTCGGCCTCGTGCTCGATGGTGGCGAGAGCCAGGCGGTAGCCGGCCGCGGCCTCGGCGTTGCGATGGAGCCGACGCAGCATGTCGGCTCGAGCCGAGTGGTAGTGCGAATAGCCAGACAGCGGTTCGCTGAGAGCAGGATCATCGAGAAGGACGAGAGCAGCCTCGGGCCCCTCTGCCTCGCCGATGGCGACCGCGTGGTTGAGCGCCACCACTGGGGTCGGCCGCCAATCGCTCAACCTCCGATACAACGCTGCGATCTGTGGCCAGTCCGTGGCCTCGCTCGCGTCGGCTTCGTTGTGAAGCGCCTGAATCGCGGCCTCGACCTGGTACGGACCAGGTCGCTCGAGCCGAAGCGCGCGATCGAGCTGATCCTGACCCTCGCGGATCAGGAGTTGTGACCAGAGCCGGCGGTTCTGATGGGGCAGGCGCACGGGTTCGCCCGAGCCGGCGATACGGGCCGGGCGTCGCGCGTGGATGAGGAGAAACAGGCCGTGCAAAGCGAACGACTCGGCGTCGTCGACCATCAGCTCGGCCAGGAGGCCGGCGAGCCTGATCGCCTCTTCGGCGAGGTCGACTCTCGATGTGAGAGACCCGGCGGTGGGATAGGCGCCCTCGTTGAACACCAGATAGAGCACCTGATGGACCACGCCGAGTCGGCTGAGCATCTCGCTCTCATCGGGAACCCGAAACGGAATGGCGGCGGACGCGATCTTTCGTTTCGCCCGCACGATCCGTTGCGCCATCGTGGCCTCGGGAACGAGGAATCCGCGAGCGATCTCGGCCGTGGTGAGACCGCCGAGACTCCGCAACGTGAGTGCGACCTGCGCTTCGAGGCTGAGCGCGGGATGACAGCAGCCGAAGAACAGGCCGAGTTGGTCGTCGGTCGCCGGCGCGGCGTCGGACAGCGGTTCTTCAAGCCGGCCGAGCAGTTCGGTCTTGTCGCGGCCGGTTCGTTCTCGTCGGATCTTGTCGACGGCCTTGCGGCGAGCGACGGTGGTGATCCAGGCGCCCGGGCGGTCGGGGATGCCGTCGTCGAGCCACTTGGTCAAAGCGAGCGTGGCCGCTTCCTGCGCGGCATCCTCGGCTGCACCGAGGTCGCCCAGGTCGCGGTAGAGGGTGGCCATCAGGCGCGGCCATTCCTCCTTCACGACCTGGGCCACGCGGGCCCCGACGGGATCCTTTGTCGGGCTCAGAGCAAGCTCGAGGACTCGGCGTCAGCCGAAGTCGGGGACGGGACGGATCTCGATCGTGCCGGTCGATGCGGTCGGGATCTTGGCCGCCCACTTCATCGCCTCGTCGAGGGATTCGCAGTCGAGAATGTAGAAACCGCCGAGATGCTCTTTCGTTTCGGCGAATGGTCCGTCGGTGGTGGTCACCTCGCCGCCACGGACCCGAAGGCAAGTCGCGGTGCTGGTGCTCTCGAGCGGTTCACCGGCGACGATCACCCCGGCCTCGCCCGCCTCGGCGCCGAAGGCCATGTAGCCCTCCATGATCTTGCCGAAGGCCTCGCTGCCGGGCTGCGGGTGGGCGGTGGTGTCGTTCTCGTCGGAGTAGATGAGGCAGGCGTATTTCATGGGGGTCTCCAGTGGTTGTTCGGGGTTGTATGTGTGGTGACGACGAACGGTCGGATCCGTTTTCGACAGTTTCGCGGAGATTCTCTCGGGAGGTTCGACGTTGGGTGTTCAGTCCCACAGGCCGGCGAGCAGAGCGTCGACCTCGTCGGCCACACCGACCGTCGCCAGGGACGCATCATCACGCAAGTCGATCTCGCGGTTGGCCGTCTCTTCATCGAAGAGCTCTCGCACCGGATCGATGAAGCGGCTGAGCTGGGCGTAGACGTGGCGATCGTCGGTGGCGTAGCGATTGACGTGGAACCGCAGCGGAAAGTTGACCGTGAGCTCGTCCTTCGCGCGGGTGAGGGCGACGTACATCAGCCGGAGCTCTTCGGCGAGGCCGTGTTCGTCGCCGAGCGCCATCTCGGACGGCATGTTGCCGTCGGCCGCATGGAGCAGCTGCACGCTTCGCCACTCGAGCCCCTTCGCCGAGTGGATGGTGGAGAGCGTGAGCCAGTCGTCGTCGAGGTGCGGAGGTCCGGCCTGATCGCTTGTCTTGCTCGGCGGGTCGAGCGTGAGCTCGGTGAGGAAGCGGCTGCGGGTCGTGTAGGCCGCGGCGGTCGACGCGAGTTGATCGATGTCGGCGACGCGAGCGGCGGGGTCGTCGTAGCGGTTGGGAAATACGAGCGCGCAGTAGGTCTTCAGCCGATCGACCTGCTGAGCCGGTGGGATCTCGTTGAGGCAAGCGGCGAATGCGGCACGCAGCTCGGTCGCTTGTTCGCCCGCGGCGGACGGCACCTTGCCGGCTCCGTCGATGAAGCGGGCCAGCGCATCATCGTCCTGGTTCTCGATCCCGAGCTCGTCGGACAGTCGGCGGACGGTCGCGGGACCGACTCCCTCCATCGATGCCAACACCCGGTGCCAGGCCAGCTGGTCGGCGGGGTTGTCGAGAATGCGCAGCAGGGCGAGGAGATCCTTCACGTGGGCCGACTCGAGATACTTCAGGCCGCCGTATTTCACGAAGGGAATGTCGCGGCGGGTGAGTTCGAGCTCGAGACCGTCGGCGTGGTGGCCGGCGCGGAACAACACGGCCTGTTGGCGAAGGTCGATGCCGCGTTCGCGAGCATCGAGCACCGCAGTGGCGACCGACGCGCTCTGGGCGCCCTCATCGTGGTGAGTCTTGAGCTTTGGGGTGAGGCCATGGCTTCGGCCCGACCAGAGTTCTTTGGCGAAGTGTTCGTCGGTCTGACCGAGTACCGCGTTGGCCACCGCGAGGATCGGCATCGTGGATCGATAGTTCTGCTCGAGCGTCACACGGGTGGCGCCGGGGAAGTGGTCGGAGAAGTTCCACATGTTGGCCACCGTGGCCGCCCGAAAGCCGTAGATGGCTTGGGCGTCGTCGCCTACCGCACACAGGTCGGTGTCGGGTCGACACATGCCCCGGATGATGTCGGCCTGGATGGGGTTCGTGTCCTGGTACTCGTCGATGAGGATGTGGTCGAAGAGGTCGCGCATCGCATCGCCGACCGGACTCACGGTGAGCCCTCGCCAGAAGAGCAACAGATCGTCGTAGTCGAGCACTTGGTGGGTGCGCTTGCGGGCGGTGTAGGCGGTGAAAATCGTGCGGAGATCGTCGAGGTGATCCGCGCACCACGGGTAGTCGGTCTCGAGGATGTCGCTCAACTTCGCCTGGCTACTGACCATTCGTGAATAGATGCCGCCGACGGTCTCTTTGCGGGGGAAGCGTTTGCCTCGTTCGCCGAAACCCTCGTCGGTGCGCACGATGCCCATCAGGTCGGTCGAGTCGGCTTGGTCGAGCACCGTGAACCCCGCGGACAGACCGGCGCTCTGACCGAAGTTGCGCAGCAGCCGATTGGCTGTGGAATGGAAGGTGCCGCCCCACACGCGTGACGCCGCGCGATCGGTGGAGACCGCGGCGACGCGCGCGAGCATCTCGCTCGCCGCTCGGCGAGTGAAGGTGAGAAGCAACACCCGACTCGGGTCGACGCCGTCCTCGATGATGCGACTGACGCGGGCGGCGAGTGTCTTGGTCTTACCGGTGCCGGCGCCGGCGACGATGAGGAGCGGCGTGCCCACATGATCCACGGCGGCCTGCTGCTCGGAGTTGAGAGAGTCGAACATGCGTTCGATGCTAGTCGCGCTACTGTGCCCGCATGCGCGCCTCTCTCCCCCTCGGTCCCGCGATCGCGGTTGTCTCCATTGCCGGTGTTCTCCTTCTCGGATGTGGCGACGCCGACGCCGACAACGCAGGCGCAGACCCGCCGGCAACTTCGATCACCACATCCTCGTCGACGACCTCGACGACCTCGACGGCCGCGCCCACCACCGCGCCCACGACCACGACCACGACGGCGCCGGTCGTCGTGGAGGTCAACGAGACCAGCTTCGTGAACCTCGCCGACATGTCGCCCGTTCGTGGCTTCTTCGTCGACAACCTGCTCGGCGATCTCGACGCCACTCTGGCCGTGGCCGAGAATCTCGATGGCGGTGTCTACCCGGCGGGGTCCGTAGTGCAGCTGTTTCCCGGGGAGGCCATGGTGAAACGCGAGGCCGGCTTCAGCCCTGACACCAACGACTGGGAGTTCTTCGAACTCGTCCCCAGCGCCGACGGCACCGAGATCCGGGTGCGCGGCGGTGCCGAGACCATCAACCAATTCGGAGGCTCGTGCGCCGACTGCCATCAGCTCGCCGAACCCCAGTTCGACCTCATCTGTGAGCAGAACCACGGCTGCGAGGCTCTACCGATCGGGCGAGACCTGATCGAACTTGCCCAGAACACCGACCCGCGACCCCGACTCGACGGCTGACGGTCGGTCGAGCGACAGCTCGGATTTCCTTTGTGGCGTCGAGCGGCGAGACTGCAGGGATGCTCCAGCTCCGTCCCAACTGTGAATGGTGCGATGTCGATCTGCCGCCTGATGCCGCCAACGCGCGGGTGTGCAGCTTCGAGTGCACCTGGTGCGCCGATTGCATCGAGGGTCCTGACTCCCCGTTGGCCGACGTCTGCCCCAACTGTGGTGGCAACGTGGTGCCCCGGCCGATCCGCCCAGCGGGTCTGCTGGAGACCGCGCCGGCGTCCACCGACCGGGTGATCAACGCCAACGGTCCCGCCGCGGGCTGAGGCGAACCGATGGCGGAGATCCCGGCGGGAATCGTCACCTTTCTGTTCACGGATGTCGAGGGCTCCACTCGATTGTGGGCCGCTGATGCCGCCGCGACGGCGCAGAGTCTCGAGCGCCACGACAACATCATCCGCGAAGTCGTTGCGAGCCGCGGTGGCCATGTCTTCGGGTGGGCCGGCGACCATTTCCGCGGTGCGTTCGCCGACCCCAAGGCTGCGGTGGGCGCGGCGATGGCGGTCCAGGCTCAGCTGGAAGCCGCCGACTGGGGCACCGGTCCGGCGCTCCGCGTGAGGATGGGCCTGCATCGCGGCCGTGCGACGCAACGCGACGGCGACTATTTCGGGCCGGTGCCCAACATTGCGGCCCGCCTCGAAGCGGTCGCGCTCGGCGGCCAGATCCTTCTTTCGTCGGCGGTGGCGGACACCGTCGATGTCGAGACGCTCGCCCTGGGTCAGCACCGGTTACGGGATGTCCCGGAGCCGATCGACATCTCGCAGGTGGGCGTCCACTCGTTCCCGCCACTTCGCGTCGTCGATCCTTCACTCTCGACCCTGCCCCTTCCTGGCTCTCCGCTCATCGGGCGACAGGCCGAGGTGGGTCAGGCTCGCCAACTGCTCGAGTCCGCGCCGATGGTCACGCTGACCGGCACGGGAGGGTGTGGCAAGACCAGGTTGGCGGTGGAGATCGCCTACCAGGAGCTGCCGAGTCGAGCCGACGGCTGCTACTTCGTCGATCTGTCGAGTGTCAGCGACGGTTCAGAGCTTCCGGCCGCACTGGCGACGGCTGTTCGCCTGGAGTTCGGCGGATCCACGGAAGGGGCTCTCGATCAGGTGATTGCCCACCTCGCTCGCCGCGATGCTCTGTTGGTACTCGACAACTGCGAACACATTCTCGATGAGTGCGCGCAGTTCGCTGAGCGCCTCCTGACCCGGGGAAGTGCCACCGCGCTGCTGGCCACGACGCGGCAACGACTCGAGGTCCCCGGAGAGCAGGTCGTGGCCGTCGGGTCGCTCGGCATCGGCAGTGATTCTGCCGCCGTCGAACTGTTCATCGAGCGAGCGAAGGCCGCGAACCCGTCCTTCCTCTGCGGCCAAGAATTCGATGACCCGACGCGCGTGATCATCGTCGAGATCTGCCGGCAGCTCGATGGCATGCCACTCACGATCGAGCTGGCCGCGGCGCGGGTCTCGGTGCTGACCCCTCATGAGATCCTGGAGCGGATGTCGGACCGATTTCGATTGCTGTCCGGAGGTCGTGGCCGCCAGAAGCGGCGAACGCTCCAAGCCACGCTCGACTGGTCCTACGACCTCCTCGATGAGGATGAGCAGAGATTCTTCCGACGTTGTGGCGTGTTTGTCGGCTCCTTCGATCTGCCCGCTGCCGTGGCGATATCGGGCTTCGACGACTACGACGCCATGGACCTTCTCGAGTCGCTCGTGGCGAAGTCGCTGCTCGCGGTCGACGAGGGCCGAGACAATCCGATCACGCGCTACCGCCTCCTCGAGACGATCCGTATCTACGCCGGTGATCTGCTTGCTCGGTCTGAGGATGTCCTCGCCGCCCGCGATGCTCATCTGAGTTGGTTCCAATCGCTCACGGTCACCGACAACTTCGCGGAAGCCTCCGATCTCCTACGCGCCGGTCGACTGCGCTTCGACTGGCCCAACCTCGCCAGCGCACTCGAATGGGCGCTGGCGCGGGGCGACGACCCGGAGTCGGGCGAAACGGGTAGTGAGGTGGCGGCGCGGCTCGCGTTTGGTTGTCAGGGGCTCTGGGAGTCACAGGTTCCGGCGATCGAGGGGCGACGGTGGGTCGAGCAGATCGCCGGCGATCTCGCGCCCGGCGAACGCCGCGACTGGTTGCTCTACATCCGCGCCGCACTCGCCATGCAGCTCGATGACTTCCCGGTCGTTCACCGACAACTCGACGAGCTGATTGCTGCTCCCGAAACGGTTCCGCCGGTCCGAGCCCAGGCGACGGGGTTGATGGCCTTCCTCTCGTGTCGGCAGTTTCCCGATCGAGCGCGCGTACTCGCGGTGCAGGCCCAGGAGATCGCCATCGATCATGAGCTCGGTCACGAATACGTCACCCCGGGAGTGTGGGCGAGGGGGTGTCTCGCTCTCTACGAGAATCGAGTCGAAGATTCGCTTCCCGATTTCGAGCACGCCCACGAGCTGCTGGAGTCCAACAATCGTCACACGAACCATCTCGTGATGACGGGCCTCTCGTTGGCGTCCGCCTACATCCTCACCGGGGAGCCGGCGCGGGCGATCGAGATGATCGATTCGCGCGACTGGTCCTCTTCGATCTGGGACAGCTCGCCGATCATCCGCGCCATTGCGTTGATCGACATGGACAGCACCAGCGAAGCGGCCGACCTCGTCGTCGGCTTCGGCTATGCCGCGCTTCGCGGACGCCTCAGTCGCATGGCCAACGATGCCCTCGTCGGGTTCGCCGCGCTGGCGATCAAGCGGGGCGAAGAGGCCAACGCCTGGCAGTTGCTCTGTCAGGCGGCCTCGCCGAAGACGCCCTTCACCATCGGGCTGTCCGAAGGTCTCGGCGATCGGCTCGGCCGCGGCGACGATCTCCGGGCGATACATCGCGATCGAGAGCGACCGTTGACCGAACTCGATGCGACCGATCATCTCCGAGCGGAACTCGATCGGATCCGCCTGGCCCGCTGAGAATCGAGACCCGAGAAAGAGTGCTTGACAGAAAGTACTGAGAAGACATGAAATACACTCAATGTCCTCTCAAGGTGCCGACACGCTCGTCTTCGATGTCTCCTCCGCACGCCGACTCGCGTCGGCGTTGTCGGCCGCCGAGGACGAGGTCCTCTACGACCAGCTCGCGCTGCGAACGATGTTGGCCGACGCGACCGCGCTCCTCCGCGTCGATCACACCTCGGCCGTAGTTCGGCTCGGGTCGGCCCGGCGCGGCTTTGCGGCTCTCGCCACCGATCTGCGATGGCGGCTCGGCCAGATCGATCGCACCCACGCAGCCCTCGCGGGACTCGACGAACTCTCGACGGAGATCGACGACTGGCGCGGGCCCCAGCGAGACCCCCAAGTGGTCTCGCTTCGCGAGCGACGCCGACGCAGCATCCTCGATCTCGTCGATGGCGATCTCGACCACGCGTCGCGGGTCGAGGCCGCGATCGCGGCGGGCGCGACAGCGCTCCAGGCGTTCCAGACAGTTCACGCGGAGATCCGGCTCGAAGACCGCGTCGAGCGTTTGATGGCGGTCTTTCCCATCGACGAGACCGGCGCTCTGGCGATGATCGAACGCGTCGATGGTGCGCTCGCCGAGCTTTCCGTTCGCGGCTTCAGCGAACACGAAGCTCTCTCGGCGGTGGCCCTCGTCGAGAACTTCGGTCTGGATCTCGACATGGGCCTGGCTCACGCCTCGGCCGGTGGGATCGGCCTGCTCGACGCACTGGGCGAGATGTTGACAGCGCAGTCACTCGGCGTCTCGCTCCGCGAGTACGTGGCGTTGCGGGGGCTCCACACACATTTCGAGGTGTTCGACAACGCCACCGGGGGCGAGACCGATCAGCGCGTCTCGGTCGGCGACCTCGACTACGTGGTGTCGCACCCGCTGGCGTTCACACCGGCCCAAGTGGTGGCGGCGAAGGCGCTGCTGGCCGAGCCGCTGCTGCGCAATCGGCTCGACACTGCGGACAGCAACAACGAACTCTTCGAGGGCGATCGGTTCGGCTCGACCGAGCGCGGCGACGGGCTCATTGCCGATGTCGATCTGCGAGCGTTCATGCTGAAGACCCAGCTGCACCAACTGCTGGGTGACTACGCCGATGAGATCGACATCGCCAACGATCCGTCGGGCGTTGTCGACGGCTTTCGTTCGCAAAACGACTTCCGCGAGTTCATCGCCGGCAACCCTCAACTGCCCGAGTCGGTCCTGGCCGCGGCTCAGGTCGCGCTCGATGCGGGTTGGTTCGACGAGTCCTGGTGGCAGGAGCACAAGGACGAGCTGGCGATGGGAGCGGCCTTGCTCGCAGCCGGGGTGGCCGTGGTGGCGACCGGCGGCGGCGCCTCGATGTTGCTCGTTGTGGGCGTCGGCGCCTTCGCGGCCGGCGGCACCACAATCGCGGTCAACCTCGCCACGGGCGCGCCAATGCTCGACGACGCGTTCACCAACGCAATGAAGGGCGGGTTCATCGGCGCTGGAGTGCACGGCGTCACCGCCGGCTACGCGGGATACGCGACGGCCTCCACCGGTCTCGGCCGGGTCGCCGCGGTTGCCGGGCTCACTTCAGGGGCCGCCGATGTGGTTGCCGCGGGAGGCATCGACCTCGTCTTGACGGAGGAGCACGAGGAGCGCATCCACGAAACCGCCACCACGATCAGCACGGTCACGGGCGCGGTCGATCTTGCCTACAACGCGGGCGAGTGGTCGACCCGCCGGATGGCGACCTTTGAAACGGTCGACGATCAGCTCGCCGCCCTGTCGCCCACGATCAGCCGCCAAAAGCAGCTGCGTCACCTGTCTGATTCCGGGCTCCATTCTCACGGCGGCTATTTCGACGATCCTGCCGATGCCCAGCGCGTTCTCGATGCTGTCCGCGACGGCTCCGCCGATGTGATCGGCATCACCCGCGGCAACGACCTTCTGGTGCGCTACGACGCGGTCACCGGCACTCACCTCAGCGAGCGCGCCGCCGCGTCGGCGGTCGAGTCCTCGACCTTCGTGGTGAAGGGCACCGCCGCCGTGAGCGTATTCCCCACTCGACCCGGGAGGATCGACTGATGATGTTCGAGCCGTATGTGTTCGCGCCCTTCGAGAAGCCAGAGCTGACACTCGCCCAAGAGTTCGAGAACCACATGGCCATGGCTGTCGCCGAGTCGTGTCTCGGCAGTTTCACCGGCGACCTCTGGGGCATGGCCATCACCACCGATCTCGAGAGTGAGACGGTCGATTGCCACCTCTGGTTCGGCGTCGATCCGACCGTCCACGATCGGTACGAGATGTCGTACTGGGTCTCGTCGTTCGGCGCAGCAACCGGCGGCGGCATCGGGCTGAACCTCCACCGGACGGTCATGTCGCGGTCCGACTACAGCCGGGTCGACACCTCGATGCGATGGCTCTATCTACAGCGCAACCCGACCCACGCGCTTCCTGACGACATGGCTCCCGACGATCTTCACCCTTAGGTCGACCACGCCGCGGCCGGGTCGTCGACTTCGATCACCTCGTTGTCCTCGGTGAACGCGACAAAGCGATCAAAGGTGCGGAGAAACCATCGGTCATGAGTGACGCACACGACCGTGCCCTCGAACACGTCGAGGCCCGTTTCCAACGCCTCGGCGGACGCGACATCGAGGTTGTCGGTCGGCTCGTCGAGCAGCAACAGGTTCGCGCCGTCGATCTCGAGTAAGAGGATCTGGAAGCGGGCCTGCTGGCCGCCCGACAGCGTCTCCCACGGTTGCTCAGCGGCGAAGTTGAGTTCGTAGCGACGCAGTCGGGCCATGGCGGGACCCCGGTTGAGGTCGCGGGAAGCGAGAATGTCGATGAGCTGCTTTCCGCGCAGCTCGGGGTGGTCGTGGGTTTGGTTGAAGAGGCCCGGCACGACTCGGGCCCCCAGCTTCCAGTCACCCTCGTGGCCAACGTCGCCTCCGGCGAGGAGTCGCAGGAAGTGGGACTTGCCGGTGCCGTTGCGACCGACCACGGCCACGCGCTCGCCGAACCAGATCTCGAGGTCGAATGGGTGGGTGAGGTTGGTCAACTCGAGCTGCTCGGAGATGACGACGCGCTTCCCGGTACGTCCGCCCGCGAGGCGCATGTCGATCTTCTGTTCGCGGGCCAGTTCCTCAGGTGCACCCTTCTCATCGAAGTGGCGAAGCCGAGTCTCGGCTGCTCGGGCCCGGCTCGCGTTGGCGTCGCTCATCGCGGCGCGGCGCTTCTGCTCTTTCATGTGGTTGACCAGGCGTTTGCGCTCTTCGGCCCAACGGCGCTGTTCATCGCTGATGAGCGACAGGCGATGTTCGCGCGCCTCGCGCCATGTCGTGAACGACTCGCCGTGGGTCCATGCGCCGTTGGCTTCGATGGTCACCACCTTCTGTGACGAATCGGCCAACAGTTCGCGGTCATGGCTCACGTAGAGCACTGATTTCGGGGTCGAACGGATCCGCTCGGCCAGCCATTCCTTGCCGGGGACGTCGAGGAAGTTGTCGGGCTCGTCGAGCAGCAACACGTCGTGCTCCGAGCGCAGTAGGAGTTCGAGGGCCATCCGTTTCTGCTCGCCCCCGGAGAACGTCGCCATGGAACGTTCGTTGACCTCGGCCCAGGCGAGATCGGTGACGCGGTGGGCGCACTCCTCCCACAGGATCTCGGCGTCGTAGCCGCCGATGCCGCCCCACAGATCCAGGGCTTTCGCGTACTTCATGCCGTCGTCGGTGCCGTCGGTCATCTGTTGTTCGGCCCGGGCCAACCGAGCGGCGGCATCTTGCAACTCCGGGCTCGACAGCGAGACATAGAGATCACGCACGGTCGTGGAGTTGTCGAGCGCACCGACGAGCTGTGTCATGACGCCGAGCGAGCCATGCACCGAGATCGTGCCGCGCGCCGGTGTCTCCGTGCCCGCGATCAGGCGCATGACCGTGCTCTTGCCGGCTCCGTTCGCGCCGACGAGCGCGACGTGCTCGCCTTCGCCCACGCGAAACGAGACGTCGTCGAGCAGCATCTGCCCGCCCGGAAGCGACCATCCGAGATGGCTGACCTGGATGGATCCCACGGCCGACGACGCTACTTCCCGAAGGGCCTCATCCCGCTGGAATATGGCCGGGAAACCACGCCGCGAACGTGTCGGCGCGATCAGTCAGCGTCGTCGGAAGAGTCGAGCAGCTCGAACGACGACTCGACCTCGACGGTCCCGGCGACCTGCAACTCCACCCGATGGGTTCCCGCGTGGTATCGCCTCGTCGACGCGGTGGCGATCTTGCGCGACTTCGAGAGCTGAGTCGACTCGCCGGGCGCGAGCTCGATGGTCGTCCACTTGAAGACCTTCGGAGTTGCCGCCCCCGTTGCCCCGATGTGGTGCACGACGAAGTCGACGACGAGTCGTTGGTCGGCTCGGGCCGACGATGTGATCGATGTGGTCAGTGTGATCGAACGGCCGAGCGCGATCTGGGCGGGCTCGATCTGAAACGAGTCGATGACGACCTCGGCTGCGGTGGTGAAGCCGAGAACGGCGAGCGCTCCCGCGTGTCCCTTCTTCACCAGACTGCGGAGCGCGTGGCGGATCATCGCCGGTTCGATCGACGGGTCCGCGCTCCAGTCGGCGCAGATCTCGGCGACACGGTCGGGATGATTGCGGGCGATGTCGTTCAGATGGTTGGCCACCGAACGGCGGACGGTCTCGCTGGGATCGTGCCGCAGCGTATGGAGCAGGGCGATGCCGATCCCGGGGTCGTCGAGGAGCGCCTGCACCTTGGGCCCCCACGGCAGATAAGGGCGAGTGCCCTCCGACGCAAGGCGACGGACGTGTTCGTCGTCGGACTCGGCCCAGGACCGGAGCGAGTCGAGCGCGACGTCGAGATGCTCTTCGAGAAACGGACGGATCGCGAACTCGCAGGAGAACCGGCGCGTCAGTCGCTCCATCGCGGCGAGGGATCGGGCCGGGTCGTCCACGCCGTGGCGTTCCACGAACGAACACAAAGGCCACGCCGCGAAACCATCGACTCCGTCGGTCTCGGCGACGCGGACCACGATGTCGAGGGCCGTCGCATAGTCGGAGGGCAGGCTCGAGCGGGCCTCGTCAGCCACCAGGTTGATGCGGTCTTTGAGTTCGCGATCGGGAAGCCCGGCCAGAACAGTCTCCGTAAACGCCACTGAATCGAACGAAGGCTCTTCTGCGAGGAAACACTCGGCGAGCAACTCGATCAATGGACGATCGAAGTGGTTCTTCAATGGTTCGGCCATCGGCAAACCGTAGCGACCGCGCACCTCGGCCAGGCGAGTAGATTCGGTTGATGCCTAGTGATGCAATGCTCAAGGGAATGAACGCCATCCACCGCGGCCTGCTCAAGGTCAGCGGCGGCCGACTGGGGTGGACCGCCGGCAAGATGCCGGTGCTCGAGCTGACCACCACCGGACGCAAGTCGGGCGAGAAGCGAGCCGTGATGCTCACCTCGCCCCATCAGGATGGGGAGTCGATTCTCATCGTTGCCTCGCGTGGCGGCGACGACACCCACCCCGCCTGGTTCCTCAACCTGCGCGACGACCCCTCGGTCGGCGTGGCGATGGGCGGCAAGGATTCGAAGCCCTATACGGCGCGCATCCTTTCCTCAGAAGAACGCTCCGGTCTGTGGGACACCGTCACGGCCAAATACACCAACTACGGCGGTTACCAAGAGAAGACCGACCGCGAGATTCCACTCGTCTTCCTCGACCCTGCATCCGGCGCCGCCGGCTAGACCGGACTCAGACTGCGGCCGCGGTCGCGAATGAACGGCCAGGCCAGGGCAACGCCGATGGCGACCAGCACGACCATGCCGATCGCAGCCGCGCCATAGGCCGCAGCGCGTCCCGGCCCGTCGTAGAGCGCGCCCACGATCGGTGCCGCGATGCCGGCCACCAAGGATTGGGCTGCACCGATCAAACCCTGAGCTCCGGCTTGTCGCTCCTCGGTCACTGCCAACGAAATGGCGACACCCGACGACGCGATCGTCAAACCATCGGTGAACGCGTGGACCATGGCGAAGGCGAAGATCCAGCCGCCCGACGGGAGTTGGCCGTAGAGGAAGAGAAAGAACGCGCCGGCGAGGAGGCCGGCCGCACCGATCCGGAACGGGCCGATGTTCTGGGCCAGGCGACCACTCGTCGGACCGAGGATGACCAGCGGAGCGGCGAAGAGCGTGATCCCGAGGTTGGCGAGCCAGTCGGTGGTGTGCAGGTCCTCGTGGACGACGTCCCAGAGTGCGTCGAAGGCCCCGATCATCAAGAAGACCGCACTGCCGAGCACCACAGCCCCGGCCACCACGCGACTCCTCAACAGATCGAGGGCCAGGCGCTGGCGCTGTTCCTCCGAAGTCTCAACGACCGTGACCGCGAGTGCGAACGGGATGATCGCGAGGGTGAGCGCGCTGACGACGAGAAATGGTGAAGCGAGACCGAAGGTTCCCACGAGCACGGCGCTGATCGCTGGTCCACAGGCAAAGCCGAAGACATCGGCGCTCAGGAGACGACCGAGGTTCTGACCGAGATTCTCCGGATCGGCGAGGATCACGATGCGGCGGATCGCCGGCAGTGAGGCACCGATTCCGACACCGGAGATCATCCGACCGATGAGGATCGGGGTGAGCGAGGTTCCGAACGCCATCATCATCAGGCCGGCGACATTGCCCAGCACGCCGAGGATGATGAGTCGACGAGCGAACCCGCGGTCAGCGAGCGGCGCGATCAGAATCTGTGCGAAGAAGGCAGAGATGAATCCGGCGCCGATGAGCACACCGATCCAGGTGTCGCTGATGCCGTATTCGTCGCGGTAGTCGCCGACGATCGTGAACAAGACGCCATAGCCGGCCGCCAACGCGGCCGAGAGGGCAGAGAAGACCCAACCGGGGTTGATCCGAGATCGGCTCGGCCGTTGCGTAGCGGACATTGGCGCAGGCTACGGAGTCGGTGCTCGCGATGTTGCGCTTTCGGCTCGCGGTGTCAGCCCTCAGCTGGTCCGAGCTCGTTGAGCTCGTTGTCGGCTGCTTCGAGCAGGTCGAGGCGCTCGCTGAGGTCGTCGAGCGACACGAGCTCGGTACGCGATCGCTCCTCGACGCGTCGGACGAGGTCTTCGATCTGTTCGACGCGTTCGGTCAGCTGGGGTCGATCGGCTCGCCGGCTCTGGCTCGGGCGCCGGGCGACGGTGACCAGATACCCGTCGAGTTCCACGAGCTCCACGCGGAGGCGCGTGATGATCTCGGCCACATCGTCTGTGGGAGGGATCAACTCGAGTCGGCGACCGCTGGCCCGAAGCCGACGATGGAGCTTCGCCTCGCGCCTTCCGGAGCTGAGCCAGCTCAGCGGAGCTGAGCTCTTCGTGCCGGTCAGTACGCGGTTCTTTCGCTGGAGGGAATAGCGCGCGGTGAGGGCAGAGCCGGCCATGACGGCGAACAAGGCGAGCAACACGATCAGAATCGACACGGATCCGAGGGTAGCCGTGCCCGCCCGCGAGTTGCCGTGCGGACGCCCCGGTCGGTGGTGCCGCTACGTTGACGCTCATGCTGGTGGCGCTCACCCCGGTGGCCTCTGAGTCGGCTCGCGACAATTTTGTCGATCTCGACGTGACCCTCGGCTGGTGGCTCGGGCTGGCCGTGACGATCGCAGTGATGCTCGCGGTCGACCTCTATCGACACCGCGACGATCATGAGCCGACCACCCGCGGGGCGCTGCTCGAGACCCTCGTCTGGATTTCCCTGGGGCTTTCCTTCTCGATCGTGGTGCTGGCGGGATTCGGCGGCGATGCTTTCGGTGAATACATGTCGGGGTATCTGATCGAGAAGTCGCTCAGCATCGACAACGTGTTCGTGTGGTCGATCTTGTTCTCGACGATGGCGATCCCGCTGCGTTTTCAGCATCGGGTCTTGTTCTGGGGAATCTTCGGTGCGCTGGCGTTGCGTTTCATCTTCATTCTTGTGGGGTCGGCCCTCATCCAACGTTTCACCTGGGTGTTGGTGTTCTTTGGCGGCTTCCTTGTGATCACCGGATTTCGGATCATCCGTCACCGCGAGGACGAGGGCGAGAGTTCGTCGACCGCGGGGTTGGGCCTGCTCAAACGGGTCATCCCCGTGTCCGACGATTTCGACGGTCACAAGTTCTTCACCGTGGCCAACGGCGTTCGGGCGGCGACACCTCTGTTTGCCGCGCTCGTCGTCGTCGAGGCCACTGATGTCATCTTCGCGCTCGACTCGGTGCCGGCCGTCCTGGCAGTGTCGAACGAGCCGTTCATCGTGTTCGCTTCGAATGCATTTGCGATTCTCGGACTGCGAGCGATGTATTTCCTGCTGGCCGATGCTCGCCAGCGGTTCCACTATCTCTCCCATGCTCTGGGTGGCATCCTCGTCTTTGTCGGCATCAAGATGGCAGCGAGCCAGTGGTGGCATCTCGACACCTACGCCTCGCTCGCCGTGATCCTCGTCATGCTCGCGGGGGCGATCTTGCTCAGCGAGCGACGCACTCGCCGTGAGGCCGTCGTTGCCTGACCGGCTCGGCTAGAACGTTTCGATGTCCAGCGGCGCTCCCACCCTCACTCCGACCTCGAGGACGGACCGACTCGATGAGCTCGAGGCCGATCGTTTCGACGTGATCGTCGTCGGAGGTGGCATCACCGGCGCCGGTGTCGCGCGCGACGCGGCCGCTCGTGGTCTTCGGGTCGCCGTGCTCGAGTCCGACGACTTTGCCGCCGGCACTTCCTCGCGGTCATCGAAGTTGATTCACGGTGGATTGCGGTACCTCGCGAGTGGAGAGGTCGACCTGGTCCGCAAGACCGCGCGTGAACGCACGGCCGTCCACGCCATGGCTCCGCACCTGGCCGAGCCGTGTTGGATGGTCGTGCCCGCTCGCAACTGGGCCGCGGTCACCAAGTTTCGAGCCGGTATCGGCACCTACGAAAAGCTCGGCGGCATCGACGGAGCCGATCGCCACGAAGTGTGGAAGGGCGACGAGATCACTGCCCACGAGCCCCACCTCCGTACCGACCCCTACGACTATGCCGTCGCGTACCGCGAGTATCTGACCGACGACGCCCGTCTCGTACTCGCCACCCTGCGAGCCGCGGTGGCCACCGGCGCGGTCGTGGCCAGTCGACTGCCGGTCCTCGCTGTCGTGCACGACGCCAATGGCCGCCGGATCGACGGCGTGGTGGCTCGATGCGCAGCGACCGAGCGTGAGGTGACCGTGCGGGGCGACGTGGTGGTGAACGCGGCCGGCCCGTGGGTCGAGGGGATCGCCCGCATGGAACAGGACCCGCCCGCTTCGCTGTTGCACCTCTCGAAGGGCGTGCATGCCGTGCTACCCCGGTCGCGCTTCCCGGCAAATCATCTGGTGATCTGCAACACGGAAGACAAGCGCTCGATCTTTGTCATTCCGCGAGGAGAGACCGTCTATATCGGCACCACCGACACCAGCTACCACGGTGATCGCGCACTCTGGCCCGAGATCGAGCGGGAGGACGTGGAGTACCTCCTCGCACCGATGGTGCGCTATTTCGACATCGATCCGCTCACCCCCGATGACGTGATCGCGGCGTGGTCAGGCGTACGCCCGCTCATTGCCCAGGAGGGCAAGGAAGCCAAGGAAATGTCGCGCAAAGACGAGGTGACCGTCGGGCCCGGCGGGATGATTTCGATCGCCGGCGGAAAGTTGACCGGGTTCCGACGTCTCGCCGAAGACGTGATGGATGTGGTCGCGAAGCAGCTCGGTCGGTCGCTTCCCGATGGGCCCGGTTGGACCCTTCTGCCGGGCGGCGAGGCGGTCGAGGCAGATCCGGATCGGCTGGCCACTCGACTGCGCCGGCTCTATGGCGCTGAGGCGCCTGAGGTGTTGCGTCGCGGATCGGAGCGCCTCGTCGATGGCGAACCCGTGGTGGCCGGAGAGGTCGACTGGGCGATCGACATGGAGGCGGCGACCACCTTGGTGGATGTGGTGTATCGCCGTACCCGCGTGGCCTGGTACGTCCCGGCCCGGCGAGACGAGTTGTGTTCGGCGATTTCCGTTCGCATGGCTGCTCGGCTCGGATGGACTGACGAGCAGCGGACCGCGCAAGAAGACGATGTACGGGCCAGATTCGCCGATGAACTCGCTTTCAAGCAGACCTGATCCAAGAACCCCTGATTCCAGAACAACCGGGAGCAAAGATGACGCTGATCGATGACTTGACCGGGGCCCTCGAGCCCGATGCGCTTCTGCTCGACTCGGAGCAGCGCGTCGAACGCGCTCGCGACACATGGATGCGCTCACAGATTCCTGTGTCGGCCGGCGAGGCCGTTGTTGCTCCCGTGGCGGTCTGCGCACCGGCATCGGTCGAAGAGTTGGCCGAAGCGATCCGTATCTGCCGAGCACACGGCGCCCCGATGATTCCGCGAGGCGGCGGGTCTGGCGTTGTCGGCGGCGTTTTGGCCTCGGCCGATTCGGTCGTGCTCTCCACTGAGCGGATGACGGGACTCCGGCAGATCTCGACCTCTGACCTCACCGCCACGTTCGCCGCGGGCACCAACGGCCTCGTCGCGGAGGAGCGTGTGCAAGAGGACGGCCTGACGATCGGACACTGGCCGCAATCGATCGAACTCTCGACCGTGGGCGGTTGGGTCGCCACTCGGGCGTCGGGTCAGTACTCGACGGCCTACGGCAACATCGAAGATGTGGTGCTGTCGCTCGAGGCCGTCCTCGCCGACGGCACCATCTATAGAGGCCGCGACACGCCCCGCGCCGCGGCCGGACCCGACCTCCGTCAGCTGCTCATGGGGTCCGAGGGCACGTTGGGCATCGTCACAGAGGTCACCTTCTCGTTGCGCGAACAACCGGAAGCCGGCGTGCGCCAGGCGTTTCATTTCGGTGAGTTCTCCGAGGGTCTCGACGCGATCCGGCGAGTGATGCGGGCCGGTTGGCGGCCCCCCGTCGTGCGCCTCTACGACGGACGCGAGTCGTGGCGCCACTTTCGAGATCAGATGCCCAAGGGCAACGCGATGTTGATCTTCCTTCATGAGGGTCCGCCGGGCCTCGCTCCGCTCGAGGCCGCGGCCGTTGCCGACCTCTGCACCTCGGGCGGGGGAGCGGCCGCGCCGTCGGAGGCTGTCGACGGTTGGTTCGAGCATCGCAACACCGTTCCGAGCTGGGACGAACTGCTGCAAACAGGCGTGGTGGCCGACACCATCGAAGTGGCAACCGACTGGACGCGGCTTCCCGCGCTCTACACCGCGGTGGTCGACGCGCTCAACGGTGTGCCCGGTGTGGTCGCCGCGTCGGCGCACTCGTCCCACGCCTACCGGTCAGGTGCCAACCTCTACTTCACGCTGGCTGCCTCGCCCGGCGACCCGGCCGACTACGCGGCCACCTACGACGCGTGCTGGGCGGCGGCGATGGAAGCCGCAAACAGCTTGGGCGCCGGCCTCGCCCATCACCATGGCGTTGGCCGTGTCCGCCGCGACTGGATGACGGCTGAGGTGGGGGTCGGTGGCATTTCCATGCTTCGGGCGGTCAAAGGGGCTCTCGACCCGGACGGCCTGATGAACCCTGGAGTCTTGATTCCGTGACCGGCGGCCCAACGCTGGTTGCCGGCCTGGATGTCGGCACAACGACGATCCGTCTCGGACTCTTCGATCCCACGACAGGTGAGCGGGTCGCGTTCGCCCACGAGAAGTTGGGCCTGTCGGTGCCGTTCGCCGGCGCGGTCGAGCAGGACGCCGGCGAGTTCGTGGCGGCGACGCAACGCCTCTGGGCTCAGGTCATCGATGAAGCGGGCGTGTCATCGAGTGCGATCGCTTCGCTGGGAATCGCCAACCAACGCGCCACGATCGTGTGCTGGTCGTCTGCCACCCACGAGCCCTTGCGGCCGGCAGTGGGGTGGCAGGACGCCCGCACCGCCGAGGCCGTGGCCGAGTTCGTGGCGCAGGGCATTCCCGTCAACACGTCGGCATCGTGCACGAAGATGAAGTGGTTGACCGACAACGACCCGGCCGTCGCCGCAGCTGCCGCCGACGGCACCTTGCGGATGGGCACCGTCGACTCGTGGATGACCTGGGCTCTGTCGCACGGAAGCGCCTTCGTCACCGACCCCGGCAATGCCGCCGCAACCGGAATGTACGACGCGGGCTCGGGCGATTGGTCAGACGGCGCCCTCGGGCTCTTCGGGGTTTCGCGGACGCCACTCGCCGAGGTCGTCGCCTCGGATGCCAACGTCGGTACGGCGTCGTTGCTGGATCCTGATGCTGCGATCGCGCTCGTCACTCGGCTCGGAGACCAGATGGCGGCGTGCGCGGCTCACGGGCTCGCCCCCGGGGAGGCGAAGCTGACCCTTGGTACGTCGGCGATGCTCGATGTGCATGCCGGGAGGGCCCCCGAGGCGGCGCCGGCCGGGTGCTACACCCTGCCGTTGTGGCGCCGCACCACCCCGACCGAGGCGGTCGAGGAGTTCATGTTCGAGGGTTCGGTGAACACAGCCGGCAGCGTGATCGAGTGGCTGGTCCGGATCGGGCTTCTCGAGCGGGTGGAAGACCTCGACTCCGTGGCCGCCTCGGGTCGGCGTGGCGCGGTGGCATTCGTGCCTGCGCTGGCCGGGCTCGGCTCGCCGCACCACCAACCGTCGGCGAGGGGAGAGTGGACCGGCTTGGCCTTGGACACCACTCGCGAAGACATGGTGAGAGCCGTCGTTGAAGGGATTGCCGATCGAGTCGCCGAACTCGCGGCTCACCTTGGCGTCACGGATCTTGCCGTCGACGGTGGCCTGAGTCGCTCCGTCGTACTCAGCGAAGCGATCGAGAGCCGCGGGTTGGCCGTCCGGCACGGTGTGGATCACGAAGCAAGCCTCCGTGGCGCCGCGCTGTTCGCGGTCTAGTTGATCGCGGCCTGGAGTTCGATCACACGAATGTCGACCGGGGTGGACACACTGACCGTGCCCCAGACCACCCATGCTCCGGCCGTGCGGTCGGTGCGCTGCCAGACGGTCCAGTGCACGGTGGCCGATGCGGGCAACCTGGCGACTTCGCTCGCGCGTCCAGGCCCGGCCTCGTAGGTGTAGCGACACTCGCTCGGCGTCGATTCGGCGCGGGCGTGGGGATCCCAGTGGCGGGTCGCGTCGTTGGTGCAGACGAGTTCGTCGCCGTTGCCGAGCGACCAGGTGACATCGCGAAACTCGGGCCGCACCGTGGCCCACACGGGTCCGGCCTGCGCGGAAGCGGCGGCGTAGCTGAGTTGGCTGTCGACGGCGAACCACGACGGCACGCCGACCACGTGAATGGCCGCGGGCGAAGTGGTGACGATCGGCGGCTCGAAGTCGATGCTGTCGACCGCGAACCGTGCCGCGTCGGGTGTGGTGATGACGGGCCCTGGGGGGTCGACGACCGGGTCGTAGAAGACGAAGATCGGATACCCGGGATAGGGGTCGATCCATGGGTCGGTGTACCAGCAGTTGTAGACGTAGCCGTCGCCCACCACCAGGTCAGCGGCGAGGTTCGCCTCGATATCGGTGCTCTGAAACACGAGCTCGAACCAGGAGCAGTAGATGCGCGGTCCGTCGTAGGGCGTTCCCGGATTGTCGGTCAGCTCCAAGGTGCCAGGAGCCGCGGCCTGCACGACCAGGCTGTTGTCGGCCCAATCGACGGAGGTGCCGGGCGGATCCGGGGGATCAGGCGGCGGGGTCTCTTGAACGAGCGCGGCGAGCGTGGACAGCGCAATCACGACAAGTCGACGTGCGTTGCCCGTCGGAAAGGAGAGTAAACGAAGACTGCGAGACATAAACGCAAGTGCTACTCGCAAACACTGAACTGCGCAAGGGGCCCTACGATCACGGGGTGGCCCGCTACCGACGTCGACGACCGAAGTCGGTCAGAGAAGTGCTTGACGACCTCGGCTTCGAACCCGACGAGATCGAGGAGGCCGAGGAGACGGGCACAGCCGAGCTGCTCGCCATCGACGGTCTCGTCCTTCCCGAGCGAGGAAAGCTCACTCTGGCTGAGCTGGCCGAGAAGGTCGGGGCCGAACCTGAGGCCGTGCGGGCGTTCTGGCGCAGTCTCGGGTTTGTCGAGCCGGTCGAAGACGAGCAGATCTTCACCAAGACCGACGTGAAAATGCTGAACAGTCTCGCCGCGCTCACCGACGCCGGTGTGATCGAGCCTGCTGTCGCGTTGCAGTTGGGTCGCGTGCTCGGCCAGTCGATGGCGCAAGTAGCGACGGCGGTGGTCGACGCGACCGAAGCGCAGCTGGCCGAAGCGCGCGACGGCGACGGCCCGGCCGACGCCGGACTCGCCGGGCGAGCGGGAGATCTGCTGCCGTTTCTGTCCGAGGCCGTCGATTACACGTTCCGCCGTCACCTGCGAGCGGCGGCTCGTCGCCGAGTCGATCTGGCCACTCTCGTCGACGGTGCCGGACAGGTGATCGGGTTCGCCGATCTGGTGAGGTTCACCGAGCTGAGCCTGCGACTCGACGACGACGAACTCGCCGCTCTCGTGGGCCGGTTCGACGAGCTTGTCCACCGAATCGTGGTCGAGCACGACGGCCGCATTGTGAAGATGATCGGTGATGCCGCCATGTTCACTGTGGTCGACCCCGCCCACGGCGCGCTCATCGCGCTCGAGATGGCGGAAGCAGTCGCGGCCGAGACGTCGCTCGGCAGTCTGCGAATCGGGTTGGCGTACGGCCCGATTCTCTCCCGTGACGGCGACCTCTACGGGCCGGTGGTGAACATGGCGAGCCGGTTGGTCGGAATTGGTCGGGCCGGAGCGATCAATGTGAGCCACGAGCTTCGCGATGCAATCGCCGGCGACCCACGCTTCGCTCTGCGCAGTCTCGGCGACAAGCCGTTGCGCCACATCGGCGACACTCGCGTCTACCGGCTGCGTCGCGGATCAGCCTGAAGCGAACTTCGCTGATGTCGCTCGGATCGACCCGATCGATGCGGTGTGACACGATCCGTCAGGTACGCCAGCCAACCCAACAGAGAGCGAGCCGATCACCGTGAGCGACGAACGAGACTACGAGCCGAGCACCTGGGGTTGGGTGGCCGATCAGGTCGCCGAGTACGAAGCATCCGGCGGAGCCCGGGCCAACACGCTGATGGAGACCGGCATCCCGATCATCGTCACGACGATGGTCGGCCACAAGAGCGGCAAGGTGCGCAAGGTCCCGCTGATGAGGGTCGAACACGAGGGCGCCTATGCCCTCATCGCTTCGAAGGCAGGCATGCCGCATCATCCGGGCTGGTACTACAACCTGGTCGGCGCGTCGCACGTCACCGTGCAGGACGGTCCCGAACCGGGCGATTACACGCTGCGGGAAGTGACCGGCGATGAGCGCGACGAATGGTACGCCCGCGGCGTGGCCGTGTATCCCGACTACGCCGACTATGCGGTCTCGGCGGCCGAGCATGGGCGTGTCATCCCGGTGTTCGTCGCCACTCCTGCCTGACCCCGTGGCAGACCCTTCCGGCCGGCGGCAGAACGAGTCGATCGACCTTCTCCAAGCGTTGATCCGCAATGAGTGTGTGAACGACGGCACCGCGGAGTCGGGCCACGAAGTCCGCAACGCCGATGTTCTGCAGCAATGGCTCGAGGGCTCCGGGCTCGACTTCCAGCGCTTCGAACCGTCGCCCGGGCGGGTGTCGCTCGTGTCTCGAATCGAGGGATCGGTTCCTGGCGCCCCGAGCCTCTGCCTGATGGGGCACACCGACGTGGTGCCGGTGAATCGTGACGGGTGGACACGCGACCCCTTCGGTGGTGAGCGGGTTGTGTCGCCCGAGGGTGTCGACGAGATCTGGGGACGCGGCGCGGTCGACATGTTGAACCTCACGGCCTCGATGGCGGTCGCGTTCCGTGAGCTGGCCCGCAGCGACTTTCGGCCGACCGGCGATCTGATCTTCTTTGCCGTGGCCGACGAGGAGTCGGGGAGTGCGCACGGCGCGCGATGGATGGCCGACAACGAGCGCGAGGCCATCTACGCCGACTATGTGCTCACTGAGAACGGCGGTCTCCACTCAGGGCCACCCGACGCGCCGCGTATCGGCATCAACGTCGCGGAGAAGGGTGTGGCCTGGCGCCGGCTCCGAGTCAAAGGCACCCCCGGTCACGGGTCGCGGCCCTTCCGTGGCGACAACGCGCTCGTGAAGGCCGCCGCGGTGATTCAGCGGCTTGCCGACTATCGACCGCCGCCGCGGTTCCACGAACTCTGGTCTCAGCAGGTGTCCCACCTGCCCGTCGACGACGGCACGAAGGCGGCGATGCTCGACGCCGACCGCATCGACGAACTTCTCGACGAGCTCCCGATGGCCGGCCAGGCTTCGCACCTCTACTCCTGCACCCACACGACCTTCTCGCCAAACCTGCTCGAAGGCGGAGGCGACGCTCGGATGAAGACCAACGTGATCCCCGACGCGGTCGACGTCAACGTCGACATCCGGACAATGCCGGGCGACAACGCCGCCGAAGTGCAAGCTCATCTCGACGCGGCGTTGGGCGACCTGTCCGACAAGGTCCATGTCGAGGTGATTCAGAGCGACGCGGCGAGCATGAGCCAGGCCGACACGCCCCTGTGGCAGAGCTTGCAACGGGCGGTCGAGCGACCGTTCCCCGGGGCACAGATCGCCCCGCAGTTCATCGTCGGGTTCACTGACTCGCGCATCTATCGAGAGATGGGGGCGGTGGCCTACGGCGCTGGTCTGTTCAGTCCTGAGCTCGATGTCGGTTCGTTCGGGCAGCGTTTCCACGGCAACGACGAGCGCATCGACGTGGAGTCCCTGCGGCTCAGCACCGATCTGTTTCACGACGTCGCAAAGGACCTCTTGGGATGACTGAGGTGGACCTTCTCGACCTGGACCGTTGGGCGGCCGACGGCATCCCGCATGCCTGGTTTGCCGAGAGGCGGCGCGACGCGCCGGTGTGGCGCCATCCGGGCCGCGACGGTGAGTCCGGGTTCTGGGTCGTGTCCGGCCACAAAGAAGTCGTCGAACTCGGCCGGTGTCCTCACGTGATGTCCTCCGATGAAGACAACGGTGGTTTCACCGGCCTCGGGCGGGGCGACGAGATCGAAGAGTTGCTGGCCAACAGCTTCGAGACAGTGGCGCTCGAGGCCAACGACGATGGCTCATCGAAGCTGAAACAGCTGCTCTCAATGGACCCGCCGGAGCACACGGCCAACCGGAAGCTCGTGAATCGGAGCTTCACGCCCCGCACGATTGCCCAGATCGAGCCGGCCACGCGTGAGCTAGCCGCGGTCCTGCTCGACGATCATCGAGACGGCGAAGTGTTCGACTTCACCACGGAAGTGGCGATGCCGCTGCCGATGCAGGTGATCGGCGATCTCATCGGTGCCCCGCGCGACCGCCATCTCGACCTCCTGCAGTGGAGCAACGAAGTCGTCGCGACCACCGACCCGGAGTATCTCGCTGGTCGCGGCGACGACACGCAACTGATCGCGGGGATCTCGTTGGCTCGCCTGTTCATCGAGTTACGCGAGGCCGAACTTGCCGGTGACCGTGGTTCTGGCTCGCGGTCGGGTGACCTCGTCAGCGTCCTGGCCCGCGCCGAGATCGACGGTGAGGAGCTGGCCCCGATCCGCTACGCCCTCTACCTCCTGTTGCTCGCCACGGCCGGCAACGAGACCACCCGCAACGCAATGAGCCATGGCATCTGGGCCTTCGCTCGCTTCCCCGAACAATGGGACCGGCTTCGCTCGGATCGCTCGCTGGTCGCGACAGCGGTCGACGAGGTGCTGCGGTGGTCGTCGCCGCTGCTGTACTTCCGCCGCAACGCGCTGGTGCCGATGACGGTCGGTGGTGCCGACATCGAACCGGGCGACATCGTGAGTCTCTGGTACGCGTCGGCGAACTTCGACGAGTCGGTCTTCGCGAGCCCGGAGCAGTTCGACGTGGGCCGCAACCCGAATCCCCACGTCACCTTCGGTGGAGGAGGGCCCCACTTCTGTCTGGGCGCGAGCCTGGCCCGGCTCGAGATTCGAGTCTTGCTCGAGGAGATGCTCGACCGCTACGAGCGCATCGAGATCGCCGGCCCTGTCGATCGGCTCAGAAGCAACCTGCTCCACGGGGTAAAACACCTCCCCGTGCGACTCGCATGATGCGTTCCGGAAACATGTCATGATCAGGCTGTGTTGCATGACCCGGCGACTCTGATTGAGAAGACCCGCAGGCACGGCGATGCATCCCGCGGTTGAGATTCGCCCTCCGGGCTCGCAACCGCTGTTCGTGTTGTTGCCCTCCGCACTCGTGGTCGGGCGCGAGGGAGATGGGCTGCGGGTTGCTGACCCTCAGGTTTCGCGTCGCCACCTCGAGATACGACCCGACGGCGGGCGGGTCCTCGTTTCCGACCTGGGCTCTCGCAACGGCACCCTCGTCGACGGAGTATCGATCGACGAACCGACGCTGCTGGAGCATGACTCCGTCGTCACGATCGGCGACACAACGATCCGTCTCTACGAACCGGCAGGAGTGGGTCCGGCCGGCGATGGGCGCCAGACGACTATCGCCACGTCGGCTCGTTCCTTCGGCAACGACGATGCGGACGGTACGGACGGGCAGGGTGGTCCGGGCGAATCCGGCGACGCGGATCTCCGCCGGACATCGATCGACATCGTGGCCGCTGGAGTGGCCGAACACGAGTGGGCACCGATGCTCGAAGGTGAGACCGTCACCATCCTGTTCTCCGACATCGAGTCCTCGACCGAGCGGGCCAGCGAAATGGGCGACGTTGCGTGGTTCGCGCTGCTCGAAGCGCACAATCGTCTCTTCCGCGAAGAGTTGGCCCGTACCGGTGGACGGGAGATCAAGTCGCAGGGCGATGGTTTCATGTTGACGTTTTCGAGCGTTCGAAGGGCCCTACGCTTTTCGGTCGCCGTGCAGCGACGCCTCGCTGACGAGTCGCCGGGCGGGCTGCGCGTCCGTATGGGACTCCACACCGGTGAGGCGATCTACGACACCAGCGGTGACCTCTTCGGCCGCCACGTGAACAAGGCGGCCCGAGTAGCGAACCTCGCCGTCGGCGGCCAAGTTCTCGCCAGCGCTACCGTGCGTGAGATCGCCGTCGGAGCCGACGAGTTCCGGTTCGAAGACGGCATCGAAGTGGACCTCAAGGGACTGACGGGTCGCCATGTCGTCCATGATCTGGTGTGGTCCGAGCCGAGTAGCCACGGCTGACGCAGGACGTGGCGCGGTCGGCGCGGTACCTTCGGTGCTCTGGCCACACGGAGATCTTGATCGAGACCCACGACGCGGCCGACGACTGCGAGAGTGATCGCGATGCCCGACGAGCCGATTGACCCGCAGCTTGCTGCGGAGGAAGCCGCTCGCAAGAAACTGGAGGCGGAGAACGAGCTGCAGTTCTCGGACCCGATCGGCGATGTCATCGAGGACCTGGAGGAGGCAGCGGCCGCGGAGATTCTCGAGGAACAGCGGGAACTGCTCGACTCCATCGAGGAGAAGAAGCGACGAGCAGCGCAGCTCGAAGAGGATCGGAGAACCGAGCCCGAAAGAGAACGCAAGTATCAGGTCGACCTCTCGTGGCGGCGGCTCGCGGCCGGCATCGCCCTGTTCGCTGCGCTCGGGTATGGCTGTACGCAGATCGTCGGGAACGACGATGAGACTGTGCTCGATGATGGAGGTTCGGGCACGGGTGGAGAGAAAACTGGAGACGACACCGAGACCGCGGCGGACCCCACCGACTCGCGCCCTCCGCTGCAATGCGCGGTCGGCGCGGCAGGGCCCGATGCCGCGCTCACCTCGCAGCTCGAAGCCGAGATCAGCGGCGCCGCCGATCAGACACATGTCGATGCGGAGCTGGCTTCGACTGCATCGGCGGCGGCCTATGAAGTGGGCTCCCACATCTTCACTCTGACCGTTTTCGGCGATGGCGAATCGGTCGCGGTCGCGCCGACGACCCAGTGGTACAACCCTCGCTTCATCGTCAACAACGACGCGTCGACCAACACCTATGAGCCCGGCGGGTTTGCGGTCGACGTCGGGTGGTGGGGTGACGCCAAGAATCTCCAGGCCGTCGTACTCGACGAGAACTTCGTTCAAGTGCCCTCTTCGGAGACTTCGGTCGATGTCGAATGGCTCGACCCGTCGACGCTCCAGGTGACCGCGGTCATCGACGGCCCGCAGCTCGAAGTGACCAACATGCGGGTGGAGATGTCGGTGCGACTCCAAAACGCCGACGGCAACACGACCGCCACGTTCAACAACGACGCCTGCTGGACCGCGTCCTGACCCTCGGCTCGGACTTCCACCGGAGACCTTCGTGCGCCATGATCGGCGGATGGACACACGACAGATTGGTTCGCTCGAGGTTTCTGTGGTCGGGCTCGGGTGCAACAACTTCGGCATGCGCATCGATGCCGAGAAGACCGTCTCAGTGGTCGACGCGGCAATCGAAGCGGGGATCAACTACTTCGACACGGCCGAGGCCTACGGCGGCGGCAAGTCCGAGGAGTTCCTCGGCGCCGCGCTGGCCGGACGGCGTGAGTCAGTTCACATCGCGACGAAATGGGGAATGATGCCGGCCGCCGACGACGCCCCGCCGAACGGTACGCGCGAGGCCATGCGGGTGGCGGTGGAGGGAAGTCTTCAGCGACTCGGCACCGACTACATCGATCACTACCAGTTGCACAATCCCGATCCGGCCACGCCCATCGGTGAGACGCTGACCGGTCTGGCCGAGCTGGTGGCCGAAGGCAAAGTGCGCGAGATCGGCTGTTCCAACTTCTCGGCCGCCCAGCTCGCCGAAGCCGCGGCCGCGGTCGACGGCGGCGGGCAGGCGAGTTTTGTCACGGTGCAGAACCACTACAGCTTGCTCACTCGTGACCCGGAGACCAACGGTGTGCTCGATGCCTGCGGTCGGCACTCGGTTGGGTTCGTGCCGTATTTTCCGCTCGAGTCGGGGCTGCTGACGGGCAAGTACAAGGCGGGCGAGGAGCTGCCCGAAGGCAGCCGTCTCGCGGCGTGGGGCGACCGGGCCGGGACCTTCATCACCGACGAGCGCCTCGCGGTCGTGGGCGCGATCACTGCGTGGGCGGGCGAGCGCGGGCACACCGTTCTCGACGCGGCGATGAGTTGGCTGACCGGCAACCCGGCCGTTGCCACTGTGATTTCAGGAGCGACAAAGGTCGAGCAGGTGACCGGCAACGTCGCCGCCGGCAGTTGGGCCATGACGGCAGGCGAGCGCGACGAACTCGAAGCCCTGCTGGCCTGATCTGGTCATCCGCGATCGTCGCCCTACGGGAGTCAGCCGGTGTAGGCGGCGATCTGGGCTCGGACGAGGCCGACCAGGTCGCCGAGGCCTACCTGCGCATCGGCCAGGTGCAAGCCCCAGCCGGCGGTGAGGTCACCGCCGATGTCATCGGTGCGTGGATCGCTCGGGTCACCGAGGATCTCGACCGAGAGGTAGCCGAACGTGCCGTCGTCGACGCACTCACCGACGATGAAGTCGGGATAGCCGACCCACGATGTTGTGATTGCTTCGTTGTCGGCCGGATCGGTGAATGGGCTCTGGCCCGACAGCCCGCCTCCGCCTGCATTGAAGAGGTATTCGGTCTGCATCGCGGCCGCTGAACCTTGGAGGTTGGCCGGGTTGGTGCAAAGCGCGGGGCCGGTCTCGGTACGGCCGAAGAAGGAGGTCGGCGGCGGCGGGGAGGTCTCGCGGAAGGTCATGAAACTGATCACGCAGCCGAGCTGCCCAACTTCGGTGCAACCGTCGATCGCTTCGAACTCCGGCGCCGATGAACCGAGGATGTGAGCCGACACAAACTGGTCCTGGAACGCCGGCACTCCATCGATCTCGTCGCCGATGAGGGTGCTGATCATCCCCGCGCCCTGTGAATGACCGAGGAGAACGATGCCGCGGCCCTCGTTTTCGGTGGCCATGTAGTGCTTGAACGCATCGAGCACGTCGTTGTAGGCGACCTCGTAGGTGTTGACGCCCTCCGGCGCCTCGACCTGGTTGAGCATCGAGGGCAGCGTGTTCTGGCGGTAGATGGGGGCGAACACCCGGCACTCCGATCCGTAGCGGGCGGCCTGGCTGCGGGTGGTGAAGATCTCTTCGTCAGGGTGGGCATCGAAGTCGCTGTTGGGCGTGAAGTCCCTGCTGATCGTGGGGTAGATGTAGAAGCAGTCGACCGGGGCGTCGTCGACGTGGGCGAAGGGCACGACCTCGAGCGACCCGTCGGGGGAGATCAAGGTGATGTCTTGATTCTCGGCACAGATGTCGTCGGCCCCGGGCCAGCAGATCCACACGGCTGGGTCGTCGTAGACCTCGCTCACGTAGCCGTCGTAGGGGTTCACCCAGTCATCTGACTCCTCCGGTGCGGGGTCCACGTCGCCATCGGGCTCTGTGTCTGACTCTCCCTCGTCGGACTCTCCCTGGTCCGACGACTCCGTCGCGTCGGCAGCGGCCGTGGTGGTCGGGGCTGTGGTTGTCGGCTCCCCGGATGACGGCGTGTCACTGTCGTCACCGCAAGCGGCGGCCAACAGGGCGAGGGCGAGTGCCACGGCGACAACAGTGACGCGGTGATTGGTCATGGTCGCGACCGTAGTCACAACAAGGTCTCGCGACAGAACGATTGTGTCTGCGGCCCTCGAGTTCGGACACTCGATGTCCCCGGCCGCCTGCTCTGACTCATGGCGGCACCAGCATCCATCGGCCGTCGGTTCCGGGGACGACACACCAACCCTGGTCATGGATGAGGTGGTGGTGATGCGAACACAAGAGGACGAGGTTGTCGATATCGGTGGGACCGCCATTACGTCGCCACACGACGTGGTGGGCTTCGCAGCGCGATGGGTCGGCGCCACACCCGATGCAGCCACCATCGCGGGCGATCAGGACACGCCATTGGTCGTCATCGGCGAGTCGCACACGCCGGCCGTGCCACAAGGACCGGCTCTCGCCGTCGAACACCACGCCATAGAGGTCGGAAATGCAGGCGAGTCGAGCGGCCTCGTTGCGAGGCAGCGGGCCAACCCCTGGAATTTCGCCCGTGCCATCGGTGTGGGCGACAACCAGCATCTGATTGCGAACCGCAGGCACCCCGGCGCTGCCCCTGGCCTCGCTGTCTCCGGAGCGATCCCTGGTCAGCAGCCCGGCGATCGCGTCAGCCCTGCGCTGTTGTGGAGTCCGGACATCGGCCGCGGCGTCGCGACCGCCATCGAGGCGGAACAGTCGATCTGTCTCTGCATTGATCGCCGCACTGACCTCGCCAAAGGTCGTGTCGTCGAACTCTGCATGGAGCACGCCCATTTCGCGGGCCAGGAGCATCGCGCGGCGATTGCGGCGCTGGAGAAGCAGGCGGTCGGCCAGGTCGGCGTCGCTCGCGGTCTTGCGGACGAACTCGCTGACCTGCTTGTTCATTGCGTCGGCCGGCCGCGCCCTGGCCACGGCCAATAGGCCTGATCCGGCGACATCATCGACTGTCGTCTGTTCTGCGGCGCGAGCCAACGTGTCGACATGGGCACCCGAGATCGCGCCATTGGCCAGATCCTGGCCGACTTCGGGAATCGCGTCGATCAACTGTCCCCGAGCAACCGCGCGGTCGGCTTCGCGCTGTGTGCAGCGAGACGCGCCTCGCACGAGAGGCGAATCGCCGAGACGGACCGCAGCGCGAGCCTCGAAAGCGTCGACCGCGGCGCGAAGGGCGGCCACATCAGTGAGCCACGAGCGCACGGTCGAGGAGTCGACCGACGCGAGGTCGAGCGTGGACAGCGAACGTGACCAGTCCTCGAACATGGCAAACCCCTTTCGATCAGTCGTGGGGAAGTGCAGATGGAGGACCAGACGAAGCAGCAACCGGGCCTGGCGACCGGTGTGAGAGCAGCATAGCAGGATCCGGACAGAAAGCGAACATATGTTCGTGCAAGATTTCAACCGGCGGAGTGAGTGCAGTGACCGAGCAGAGCCCGACCTACAGTCGCCGCAGCAAGTTCGCTAGGGGGATCGCACGTGGCTGACGGAATAGAAGCACTCGATGCGGATGCCGTGGTGCAGACCGCGTCGGAGCGCGCTGGTGGACTCGAAGATCTCGGCGACGGCCCGTTCCTCGAGCCTCTGGGTCGCTTTGTCGACTCGTTGAGGTCGGACGGTCAGCTCAACGACATCGGCCGGCTGATCAGCAATGAGCGAATGCTGCTCCACACGGTCAACCGGCTGCGCTACGTGGATGATCGGAGGCACTTTCCCGAGATCGCGGAGCAGCAGATCGTGAAGCCGGTGTTCATCATCGGTATGCCCCGCACCGGCACGACGATCCTCCACGACATCCTCGCCTGCGACCCTCGAAGTCGCGCTCCGCTCACGTGGGAAGTGATGTTTCCGTCACCGCCACCCGAGGCCGCGACCTTCGACTCCGACAGCCGTATCGCCGACTGCGCGGCCACGTTCCCCGATCGCGACCTCCAGCTGCCGGGCTTCGACGCGATCCACCCGATGGGCCCGCAGCTCACCCAGGAATGTGTGGTGATGATGGGTGAGACGATGGTGACGCCGCTGTTTCACAACCAGTTCCGAGTGCCGACGTATCAGGACTGGGTCGACGGTGTCGACGGCTCCGCAGGCGCCGACTTCGCGGCGGTCTACGACTTCCACCACCGCCAGCTACAGCATCTCCAGGCCCGCAACCCGGGCGACCGATGGGTGCTGAAAACGGGTGCTCATCTGTGGGGGCTCGATCATCTGCTGGACCGCTATCCCGACGCCCGGATCGTGTTCACGCATCGTGATCCGGTGAAGTCGATGACCTCGTACTCGAGCCTCACGACGATCGTTCGCCGCGTCGGCAGCGACGAGGTCGATCCCATCGAGGTGGCCGACGACTGGATCGAGCGGCTGCGGCGAGTGCTCATGCGAGGCATCGAGATCCGTCAGGCCCGCGACTATCCCGACGCGATCTTCTACGACATGTACTTCCCCGACTTCATCACCGATCAGTTCGCCGAGGTCGAGAAGATCTACGAGGCGCTGGACTTGCCGATGTCGGGTGACGGCGCCGACGCGATGAAGGCGTTCATCGACGACAACCCACCCGGCAAACACGGCATCCATCGCTATTCGCCCGAGGAGTTCGGTGTGGATCCTGCGCGTGTGCGTGAGCAGTTCGCGCCCTACATCGAACACTTCGGCCTGGGTGCGGAGTGAGCTCCGAGCCGACTTCCACGGAAACAATGCGTGCCTGGCGGGTGCACGAGTATGGCGAGCCGTTGGAAGTGCTCCGCCTCGAGACAGTGCCCGTCCCTGAGCCCGAGGCCGGCGAGGTGCGGGTGCGCACTCAGGCAATCACGCTCAACCTCAACGACCTGGAACGCATCACCGGCGGCAACATGATGGCGCCACCCGAGTTTCCCTACAGCCCCGGCATGGAAGTGATGGGCGTGGTCGAGGCCTGCGGCGACGGAGCCGAGGCGTGGGTGGGACGACGTGTGGTCGCCACGACGCGCCGTGCATTCGGCGGTTTCGCCGAGCGGGCGATCTGCACCACGTCGGCCGTCTTCGACATGCCCGACGACATTCCCTTGCCCGATGCAGCCGCCCTGTACTTCCCGTTTCACCTTGCCTGGCTCGGCCTGTTCGATCGGGCGGAGCTGACGGCGGGCGAGAGCGTCTTGATCCACGCAGCCGCGGGTGGCTCGGGCTCGGCCGCAGTACAACTCGCGGTCCATGCCGACGCTCGTGTGTTCGCCACCGCGGGGACCGATGAGAAGGTGCAGCAGTGCCTCGACCTCGGAGCGGAGGTGGCCATCAACTACAACGACGCCGATTTTGCCGAGGTGGTGCTGGCCGAGACCGACAACCGAGGCGTCGATGTGGTGTTCGACAACGTCGGTGAAGCAGTGATGGAGAAGTCCATGAACTGCACGGCCTACAACGGCCGTTACCTGATGATGGGGTTCGCATCCAACAAGGCAATCGCCGACGAGCCGTTTGTCGTCCCCCGCCGGGTGGCCCTCGGCAACTTCAAGCTGTGCGGTGTGCTGCTCAACTACATGGACGACGACATGATCTCGATGATGAAGGCCGGCCTCGGCTGGAATGTGGCCCCCACCGCCCTCGGCCAACGCATCACCGCTGAGATCGTCGACCTCGTCCGTTCCGGCGCCGTGAAGCCGGTGGTCGGCAGCGTCGTCGGCTTCGACGATCTCCCCGTCCTCATCGACGATATGGCCCACCGCCGCACGACGGGCCGCGCCATCGTCCTCGTCGGCTGACTCTCGGCACCGCTGGTCTCTGCCGCTCGCTGGAGGGAGACGCGCTACGGTCCGAATGGAGGTGAGGTCATGCGGCGACTGATATTCGCGGCGATCCTTGGCTTGGGTTCGATCGGATGGATTGCTCCAGTGATGGCCCAGGACGAGCCGACCGTGGGAGACAGCGGCCCGGCAGCGGGCGACTTCACCGAGACCGACGGCGCGTGCGGATTCGGAGACTTCAGCGACAGCTCTTACACAGCCACGCTCGGCGAGGACGACGGGGGCGTGTTCATCGAGTTCACCCAGTCGTCCACTGGCGACACCGGTCGATTCCGCAGCGACGGCGACGGCAAGCTCACCTTTGAGACTGAGGGCGACGAGGAATACAACGACATCAGGATCGAAGGCGACGGGCTCGTCTCGATCTATCTCTACGGGACCGATTGTGTGCAGCGTTGGCTTGCCACCGTCGAGCTGCCGCCGGGGTTCATCGAATTCATGGTGGCGGCGAACAGCGCACCGGAACCCGAGCCGGAGCCAGAACCGGAGCCGGAGCCGGAACCCGAGACGGAGGCCGAAACGCCACCGCCATCGGTCAGCGTCGAGACCGAGCCGGAGACCGACCCGGGGCCGTCGGCGCCCGCCACGATTGCCGACGACGGGTTCGACTGGGCGCTGCTGGGCTTCCTCGCCCTGCTCCTGCTCCTCCTGCTTGCGCTCTCTCTCTTCTACCGGAACCGCCAGCAACGCCTGTATCGATTCGACCGCGGTGATTTCGGCGAGTTCATCCCGACTCCGCCGGATGAGGGCGAGTCGGGTGACGGCGAACCGGCCGAGGTGGACTCGGGCCCGCCCGCGGTGATCGTCGACGACGGTGAAACCCCGCCGGAAGCGCCGCCGCCGCTGGAGGGCGACTGCATTCCCGAGCGCGAAGAATTCGCGATGGCGCAGGAAGCGAAGGACGCGGCGTTCGCGGCGGGCGAGCAAGCCGATCGCGAGTTGGCCGAAGCGAAAGACACCCATGGCCGGCTCGAGGCGACCACTCGGAACCCGCTTGGTGAGCGCCCCGAGCTCGACATCGATCCGTCTGCGTCCGAATCCGAGCAGGACCAGGCGCGGCGGGTGCACGAATTGCAGGTCGCGGAGTGGAACGAGTTCGAGGCCGAGGCCGCCGACGCGGCCGCGAAGCTGCCTGACGCGAAGGCCGCGCTCGACAAGGCGCGGGCCGACAGCGCCGAAGCGTGGGAGGACTTCCAGCGGATGCGCCGTCGGCTGGAGGCGGCACGGGTCGCACTCAACAACTGTGACGGCTCGGCGGGCCCGGCCGACGACGACGAACCGACCAGCGGCGAGCCGGAGTCGGGTGGGTCCGAGCCCGAGCCCGAGCCCGAGCCGGGAGCCAGCGATCCCGGCGGCGGTCCGGCCGTGATCACCGATCCGCCCGATGTCGAGTCCGACCCGGAGGAAGAGGAGACCTGTCCCGAGGGCGCCGAGAAGGACGGCAAGGTCGTCTCGACGCAGACGTTCCGAGTGCCGGGTGGTCCGATCACGGTGGATGTCGGCACGAGTGCCTGGGCCAGTCATGGTCGCTCGTTCAACCCAGAGGCGTTCGAGGAACTCGATATCGATCTCGTTGAGGACCTTTCGGCCGGGATCGAGCAGGGGCGAACCGCGGTGCGCATTTCCGTGCGGATCCCCACCACGATCGTGACGGTCGAGTGCGTCGAAGTGCTCGTCTGTCGCGACAACGCCTATGTCGACAGCGGCGAGCGCCGACGCGTGGAAACGAGGGCGCCCGGCGACGACATTGTGGTGCTGCCGACTGGTGCTGCCGGCGGCGTCGCCAAGTCGAAGGATCGGCGCCATGCCGGTCGCATGGTCGAGAAGGCCAAGACCCAGCTGGCCGATTTGCGCGAAAATGAGGAGGCGGCCGGCGAGGTCGAGTGCGACTGAGTCGACGGATCCCGAGAAGTCGACCCGCTCCCGCGTAGCTGGCAGGGGATGGCTCCCACCAAGTGTGAGTTGCAGCGGGGGTCAGACTCCAGTTGCAGCGGGGTCAGGCGGTGGTGGTGGCGTCGTCGTTGGCTTCGGCTGGCTGCTCGGTGAGGTCGAGATCGACATCGTCGACAATCACGCCACGTTCGCGCATCTTGTCAACGATCTTGTCGGTCACTTCCGCCCGCTTCTCCTCGGGCATGCGGCTGGGAAGACGGTCGCCGAGCTTGCTGCGAGCGTCGGCTTCGCTGATGTCATGCCACTCCTCGCGCTGTTGTGATGCCTTCTTGGCGATCATCGCGACCACACCGCCGAGCACGGCGACGAACAAGAGCTTTTTCATGGGGGGACCTCCGGTTGTTGTAACCGAACCTATGCCCACGAAGCGCCCGGCGGTAGGGCACCCCTGCGCCAGTGTGAGTTGCAGCGGGGGTCAGACTCCAGTTGCAGCGGGGTCAGGGGAGGGGGGCGGCGGGGCAGATCGCGTAGCGCTCGACGTCGCGCGGGCCCCACTGCGCCCACTCATCGGCGGTGAGGTTGGACCCCGCGGCGCGACAGGCAACATCGGCCCACGTGTCGACGTCGAGGTTCCAGACGAGCGCGTGGGTGTCCGTGGCCGTCAAACCGTGGATCCCGTCATCGCCGACACTCCCCAACGGTAAGGTGCCGGCGGCCGTCACTCTCTCGTTCCCGATTCTCTCCCCCGTGGCAACATCCCACAGTTGCCCGACGCCCCCGACCACGGTCAATAGGAGTGCATTGTCGGGAGAGAACTCCAATTGTGAGAAGCCGCTCAGCCGGCGGAGACCGGCGATCACCTGAATCACCTCGAACGTCTCTCCATCGCGGATCGAGAAGGTGCCATCCGGTGCCGCGGTAACGACCAATGACCCGTCCTTGCTCCACCAGCCGAGTGAGATCTCCTGCCCCCCGAGGAAGTCGTCGAGGACTGTCTCGCGCGACTCGAGATCCCAGAGGTCGGCGTTGCCGTCAGCGTCGGCCACGAGCGCCCGAGGTCGTATGGGATCGAGGACGAGGCCCCCGACGTCGGCTGTGCCATCGCCGGGAGTCGGGAGGATCCACTCCGGTTCGTACTCGCCGTCTCGATAGATGAGGATCGCGGGCTCGGGCTGCTGCAGCTCTTGGCCAGCCTGGCCGCGGAGTACGCCGAGCGGCGTTTGCGTGGGCCAGAGCGTGACCGTCCCCGTCGGGGGAGCGGCCCAGTCCGAGATCACTTCGAACGAATCGAGCGAATAGTCAACTTGACGGCCGCCCGGTGTCGACGATGTAACGATTCGGTCGGGATACCCCTGCAAGACCGCGAGCGTCGACGACTCAATCAACTCCACCGGTTCGCGTCGTGGCCCGTCGGGGCCGATATGCCACAACTCGGGCGCGGGAGCGGTGGGATCGTAGATGGGGCTCAGGAGAACCGTGGATCCGTCGCCTGTGATCGTCACGAGGTCCAATCCCGGCTTTCGAGGAATTGCGACCGAAAGTGGCCCGCCGTCGCCGACGGCGAGGACCGACAACCCGACCGAGTGGGCGACGACGACTCGATCTCCCGCCGGTGCGAGGGCGAGCGCCTCTGGCCGCCCGGCATGGAGAGGGATGAGCTCGGTCTCCTCCGCCGTCACGGGGTTGTAGGCGACGAGGACGCCGTCGGCCCGCGATATGAGAAGGTCATCCCCGGCCAGAGCTGCATCCGTCATTGCAGTCTGACTTCCCAGGGCATTCGTGGGCCCAAGCGTTCGAAGCGCCAGCTGCTCCGGCCAATCGAGCCCGTCGTCGACGGCCGCGACTGCGCCCTCTTGCAGGGTGTCGACGACGAGCCAGCCGGAATCGGTCTCGATGACGTCGGTGGCAAACCTCGGCCGTGACCCGTCCGGGGTCGTCGTGAGGGTCGGATCGCCGAGCGACTGGCCCGAGTGGTCGAGGCGATGCAGCAGCACGCCGTTGGCAACAAAGACCTGATCGTCGGTGACGCTGACCCCCAGGGCCCCAACCCCGAACTCCCATCCGGCAGGGGAGAGGCTCTCGCCAAGGAGCGGGGCGGCCTGCTCAAAGACGCTCGCGGGACGCGGCATCACAACTTGCGGTTCCCAGAGTTCCGTGCCACTCACAGACCAAGCACGAACAACGGACTCGGTTTGAGTGGTGCCGGTAGCCACGATCAAATCACCGGACGGACTGACCGCCACGGTGAGACCGACCGCATCGAGTGGCGCGGTGAACTGCAACTCGAAACCCTCGCCGATCGCGTAGACCGACACTGCACTCGCAAGGAAGCCTTCCGCTTCGTCGGGAAGGTCACTGAGCACCGCCAAGAGGGTCCCGCTCTCGTCGATGGCCGTCTTCCCAGTGTTTGGAATCTCTTGCGGCGAATTTTCCAAGGGAACCGAGTCGACGACCGACCCGGTGCCCAGGTCGATCAGGTCGAGACCGTCGATGCGGGTGCCGATGACACGATTACCGGAAACCCATTCGACGTCGATATACGACGTGCCCCAGCTGAGCCGCTGAAGCGTGCGACCCGAACCGGACAGCACGTCTGACAAGCCGCCGAGGGTTGCCGGAGAGGGATCTCGCTGGTGGGCGGCGACCGCGAGCAATAGCGCTTCTCGAGGGTTGGAATCGGCCAGGTTGGCGGCTTCGGCAGTGAGTCGACCGGTCTCGGAGCGGAACGCCTGATCCTCGGCGAGGCTGAGATTGGCGTCGGCATCGTTTCGGGCCGAAGCCTCCAGCGCTCGCGCTTCCTCCGCTTCGGTCGCGGATGTCTCCGCCGCGGACTGGGCTGCTTCGGCCTCATCGGCGTGCTGACTTGCGGACCGTTGCTGTTGGAACGCGACCACGCTCGCGAGCAATGCGAGCACGGCAACGACTGCGACTCCGGTGAGGCGCTGGCGGAGGCGACGAGTCGTTCGGGCCGTGGCCTCCGCTTCGGCATCGCGGGCCGCGAGGCTCGCGTCGACGAAGGCCGTCTCGATCGGGTTGAGGTCGGCGGCATGGCTGGCCGTCCACTCCTCGGCGGCTTCGAGTCGTCCGCCCCGGTAGAGCTCGCCGGCCGGCCGCGCCTGGTCGTCCCACTCCGTCGCCGTCGTGTGGAGGTGGCCCAGGAGTCGTAGCCCGTCGCGGTCATCGTCGAGCCAGCGCCGGAGGCGGGGCCACTCCCGGATAAGCGCCTCGTGGGCGACTTCGACGGTGGGTTCGCGCGTCTGCGGATCACGATCGAACGAGAGCAGTCGCGCCGTGCCGAAGGAGCCGATGGCACGGGCGGTCGAGTCGTCGTCGCCCAGTTCTGCACGTTGAGCCCTCCGACGAGTGTCTTCGACTCCCTCGCCGAGCGTGACCAGTCGACCGAAGACTCGCCGGATCGCGGTCTGGTCCTCGGGTGACGAGTCGTCGTAGAGCTCCTCGGCCCGGCGACCCAGCGCTCCGGCCACGCCGCCCAGCTCGCGATACGCACCTTGGGTGAGGAGACCGGACGCGGCTCGTTCGTAGAGCTCGGTGAGCGCGTATTGCAGCATGGGAAGGGCGCCGGGCTGGTCGGCCACGTCGGCCACGATCTGCGATACCAGGCCGGGCTCGAGCATCACGCCGACTGCGGTGGCGGGGTCGACGATGGCGTGCTCGAGCTCGTCAGCGGCCAAGGGGAGGACGGCGACGGTGTTGTCGCGCACGAGACGACCGATCGCCTCGTGACGCAGGGGTCGGTCGTAGAAGTCGGCTCGGAGTGTGAGCACCACTCGTACGCGTGGGCGTTCCTCGGTGACGGCGACAGCGAGCGCATCCAGGAAGGATCGGGCGACATCCGGGTCGGCGACGGTGAAGAGCTCCTCGAACTGATCGATGACGAGGAGGACCTGAGCGTTCTCATCGGGAACCGCGTGGCGCAGTCCGCGGGCGATGCCGCGATCACCTTCGGTCAGCACACCGAGTAGGTCGACGGGGCGTTCGGGCGCAACACGCAGCAGCGCTGTCTCCAGCTCTTCGAACGGAGCGGGGCCGGGGAGCATCGTGGTGACAAACCATTGGTCCGACCCGGCGACCGCTCCGTTGCGCAGTGCCGGGAGCAGCCCGGCGCGTACGACGGAGCTCTTGCCCGAGCCCGACGGGCCGACCACGGCGAGGAAGCGGCCGGGATTCAATCGAGCAATCAGCTGATCGATGAGTCTGGTCCGGCCCGCAAAATCATCGGCATCGGCTTCGTCGAAGGCTCGCAGTCCTTTATAGGGGTTGCGCTCGGCTCCGAACGCCGTTGTCACACCTTGACGGATGACCTCCGGCACTGTTTCCTGCGTCGCTCCCGCGACGGCCTCGATGAACTCCTCTATCGACTCGTAGCGGTCGGTCGCGTGCTTTGCCGTCGCCTTGGCGATGACCGCGTCGAGCGCAGCAGGAAGCTCGGGCCGGGTGTCCTTTAGCGAGGGGACCGGGTCGTGGAGTTGACGCTGGAGCAGGGCAGCCTGCGTCGGCTCATCGGGGAAGGGGAGGCGTCCGGTGAGGGTCTCGTAGAGCACGATGCCCATGCCGTGGACGTCGGCCGCCGGCGTCGCCGCCTCGTGGCGCAGCTGCTCGGGGGACGCGTACGCCGGCGACCCCGCGGAGAGAGCGGCCGAGGGGTCGGCGACTTCATGGGCTTCGAGGGCGATGCCGAAGTCGGTGAGGTAGGCGTTGCCGATGTCGTCGAGAAGGATGTTGGCGGGTTTCACGTCGCGGTGCACGACCCCGGCCCGATGCGCGGCGATGAGCGCGCCGCCGACCTGGCTGATCATCTGTGTTGCCCGGTCGAGTTCCCACGGGCCGGACCGCAGCGCGGTCTCGAGGTTGCCGCCGCTCAGGAGGCGCATCACCAGGTAGGCCGAGTCGGGCTCGCGCCAGAAGTCGTAGAGGGGAACAATGTGGGGGTGCTCGAGGCGAGCGACCAGATGGGCCTCGGTCTCGAAGCGACGAATGAACTCGGGGCGGTTGGCCAGCTCGGCCCGGATCTGCTTGATCGCCACGTCGCGGCCGACGGAGGGCTGGGAGCCGCGGTAGACGATCGAGAACGCCCCTTCCCCGAGTCGCTCGATGATCTCGTAGCCGCGAAGAGGACGCACTCCAGCGGTAGCGAACACCTTTTGATCGTCGGTGAGAATCTGCGACTCGAGAACGGCCAGCTCGCTCGGCGGGTCGAGGCCGAGGTCGGTGGCGAGCTGATCGCGGTGGCGGGCGAACGCGGCGAGGGCATCGGCCTGCCGGTCCGATCGGTACAGCGCCAGCATCAGTTGCCGGGTGGGTCCGCTGCGGTGCGGGTGGGCGAGCGCGAGACGTTCGAGATCAGCGATGAGGGCGCCGTCCACGTCGTCGAGGCCGACAAGGAGCTCGGCGCGTTGTTCCTGCGCGTCGACCCGTAGTTCATTGAGCCGTCGGGCCTCGGCGGTAGCCCACAACTCACCGGAGAGGTCGCTCAGAGCCTCGCCCGTCCACAACGCGAGAGCTGTTTCGAGGTCCTCGATCGCGCCGCGGTCGTCGCCTCGGCTACGGGCGGCACCGGCCCGGTCCAGTCTTGCCTCGAACTCAGCGATGTCTATCCAGACGTGATCGGAGATCAGGCGGTAGCCGGCGCCCGTTCGCTCGATTGCCTCGGTGCCGAGCAAGCTGCGAAGTCGGGAGATGTGGGTCTGCAGGCTGCGGGCCGGGTTCTCCGGTAGCTCGTCGTCGCCGCTCCACACGATGTCGATGAGTGCCGACTCGGAGACGAGCGCGCCCCGGCTGAGGGCTAGAGCCGCCAGGAGTCGCCGTGAGCGGGGCCCGAGGGCGTCGTCTCCTTCCGTGTCGACCGCTACGGGGCCGAGGAGCCGGATCTGCGCGTTGTCGTCGGTCATTGGACCACTCCTGCCGCGATGAGTGTCGCATGTCGAGTCACAGGTCCGCCGAACGAAGGGTGGACAGGATTGCGTAGTAGGCGCCGAGCGCCTCGGCCACGGGGCCGCATCGCCCGTCTCGGATCTCGGACCGCGAAGTCCACTCGGTATCCATCTGCATGATCGTGGGCGCGGTCGGCGCGGTTGGCGACCACGGCACAGGGGCGTCGGGCGCGCCCTTTGCTGCGAATGAAGCCCACGCCCTCTGGAGGTCGGCGCTGAGCTGGCGGTCGGTGCCGACCAGAGCATCGAGCTCGACGGGGTAGCCGGCGAAGGCGGTCGGGGTTCTGAAGAGCATGACCAGCTCGGACGCATGGGTTGCGCCGAGGCCGTCGGGATCGATCTCGGGTTCGTGGGCGAAGTAGTAGCGGTATGCCGTGCCGCCCGCGGCGGCGAGCGTTTCCGCGAAGGCCTCCGCCGCACAGGCGTAGCCGAGGTCGTTCTGGATGGTCTCGAACCGGGCGAGGTTCGACTCGTAGTCGTCCGCCGGGTACAGCGCCATGATCTCGTCCGCGGCGCCGAGAGTGCGCCCGCGCACCGTGTTGAAGAGGCTGTCGTCGCTTGGCTCGGACATGTCGATGGTGAAGAGCGTGAACTCGTCTCTGGTCGAGCCGATCATGATCGGGATCTCGTTGAGCGCGCCGGCCGCGGCGCGCTCCATGCCGGTGTCGGCGACCACCACACCGTCGCCCACAATCTCTCGCGGGCTGTCGGTCCTCGTGAGTTCCTCGGCGTCGAGCTCACGTAGGCAGGCCAACTGTTCGGCTGCATCGGCGCAGCTCGTTGAGGCAACAAGTGTGGCGCTGACGGCCCGGGCCGCCTTGAGTTGCTGATAGGCCCCACAGCCCCCGCCGCTCTGGATGATGGCCTTGTGGAACAGCCCGGCCGATGCGTCGGCCGCGAGATGGGCGCACACCGAGTAGCCGCCGGAGGAGTGGCCGGCGATCGTCACGTTGTCGGGGTCGCCGCCGAACGCCGCGACGTTGTCACGTACCCACTCGAGCGCAGCCTGCTGGTCCATGACGCCGAAGTTGATCGCACCGTCGGGCGCATCTGGGTGGGCCAGGAAACCGAGAGCGCCGAGGCGGTAGTTGATGCCCACGACGACCAGCCCCTCGGTCGCCAGGTCGGTGCCGTCGTAGAGAGGTTCGTGGGCCGACCCGATGAGGTTGCCGCCGCCGTGGATCGACACGATCGTGGGCAGGTCGCGGGCATCGTCGGGTGACCAGACCGAGAGCGTGAGGCAGTCCTCGTCCTGCTCAGGAGAATTGAGGCTCCGGGTGCCGAAGGTGACGGTGGGCTGCGGACACATGCGGCCCGTGGTCGTCGCGTCGAAGTCATCGGTCCAGCCCGGGTGAGGCTGCGGGGCGCGCCAGCGGTTGTCGGCCAGAGGGGGAGCGGCGTAGGGGATGGCCGTCCATGCGTTGACGGCTGTGTCGGTGATCTCACCCACGACAGGGCCGAGAGTGGTGTCGACGCGCAGCGGGTCAGTTGTCGGCGCTTCGCCGGGCGCTGGTTCGGTGGACGTCGGTTCGGGCGTCGTGTCGCCGGTCGTGTCGGTGGGCGCGGGCTGTTCGAGGGCGACGTCGGGCTGACCGGGTGCGGAGGTCGAACCGCATCCGGCGGCGAGCAGGCATGCGGCGAGTAGCGCCCAGCGGGCCCGACGTTGTCTTGCGTGGCTGCCAAGGTTCTCTGTGCCGTGTCTGGTCATGCCACGACCGTACGAAGACGTGTTTCATGGCAGCTTCGTGGGGCACTGAGCCGTGTGTTTGCGCAGTTGCAGCGGGGGTCGGACTCCGGTTGCAGCGGGGGGTGGGGGAGAGATCGGTGGGGCCGATTCCTGTCCCGGTTGTCGGGCCTTTGGACGCAGAGAGTGGTGGAATTTCCGCGCAGCGTTCAGTTTTTGGTTTGGTCTCGACGGGCTCGCGCGCCTAGTTTTCTGGTGGGATTAGGAAGGGCGGATGGGATGATGCGGAATTCTTGGGTGAGGGGTTTTCGGGCGGCTTTGCTGTGTGCGGCACTGGTCGGCTCGGTTCTAGGGACTGCGGCCGGTGCGGCCGCAGCGGTAGTGCCGGGGAGCGGAGCACTCATCGCCGACCCCGCACTCAGCGACGGCGCACCGTGTGCGGACGTGGACGGGAACCTGGTGTGCTCACTACGCGCCGCGGTCGCGGCAGCCAACGACGCGCCCGGTTCGACCGTCACCGTGTTGTCGGGCACCCATCTCCTGACCAGTGGTGAGCTCGACATCAGCGCCAACGGCACCTCGATCATCGGCGCTGCCGCTGCTCCCGGTCCGTCCGCGTCGACGATCCAGTCTGACGGCAGCAAACGCGTTTTCGATGTCAACGCCGACGATGTCGTCATTGCGGGCGTGGTCATCACCGGCGGCAACGCCGGCAATGCGAGTGGCGGTGGCATCCGCATCGGCCGCGGTTCGTCACTTTCTGTAAGCGATTCGACGATCGCGGCCAACTCCGCGCGTGACGGCGCCGGGATCGACAATCGTGGCGGGCTCGTGATCGAGCGGAGCACCATCGTCGGCAACGTTGCTACTCGCAAGGGTGGTGGCCTACGAAGCACCGGCACCACCACGGCCGACAACGTCACGATCATCGGCAATGTCGCCGACAAGGGCGGCGGCGTCTCGAGTCCCGGCTCGACGGAGATCACCCACGCAACGATCGTCGAGAACGTCGCAGGCAGCAGCTCGAGCGGCGGCGTCGATCGCAACGGTGGTTCGCTGACCATCCGGCACTCGATCATCGCCAACAATCTGAGGAGCGGCGGCTCGACCAACCGCGACTGTTCGGGAACGCCCGAGCTCGTGGGCCTCAACCTCGTCAGTGTTCTGCAGGGGTGTAATCCGATCGGTGGCGTGATCGAAGCGCAGCCCCAGCTCGGCGCACTCGCGGTAAACGGGGGCGCAACGCAGACCCTCGCACTCGTCGAAGGAAGCCCCGCACTCGACGCGATTGCACCCGCGGACTGCAGCTTGTCGGAGGACCAGCGAGGGACGAGCCGGCCCACAGGGTCCGGATGCGACCTGGGTGCGTTCGAGGAGGCTCCGCTTGCCGCGACCTATGCCCTCGATGTCGACGTGAGCAACTACGCCGCCGTGCAGGACGCCGCGGTGGCAGGGGCGGAAGTCGAAGTCGGCGTGGTTTCGATCCCGACGGGTTCGATCCTGTCGGAGCTGACCACCCGCGCCGAGGATGATTCCAGCGCCGGTATCGCCGAGGCGGCGCTGCGCAGCGTCGCCCTGCGCAGCGTGACCATCGACGATTTGGCGCTCCGCAGCGTCGCTCCTGAAGCTGCGGCGCTCCGCAGCGTGGCGCTCCGCAGCGTCGACATGTACGACCTGGCGTTGCGCAGTGTCGCCCTACGCAGTGTGATCGTCGATGCGCCGTTGCGCAGCGTCGCGCTCCGATCCGTGCTGCTCTCCGACGTTGCGCTTCGTTCCGTCGGCGGTTGGGAGACCTTCATCGCCAACACGCCCGAGCTCGCGTATCTCATCGGCGTTCCGCTCCAGTCGATCACGCTCGAGGACATCGTCGGGGAGATCGGCGAGGCCGCGGCCGAGTCGGTCCTCGGCGAACTGACCCTTGACGATGTCAGCCTCGACTCGTCGGCGCTGCGTTCGGTCGCGCTGCGTTCGGTGTTGCTCGCGGGCGTGCCGCTGCGATCGGTCCCCGTGCCCGACGACGACGGTGTCCTTCACGACGCCGGCACCCCGGCGCACGAGGCAACCTGGTGCTCTCTGCTCGGCTCGCTGTGTGGAACCGAGCCGGGCCAGATCGCCTCAGCAGATCTGATGAACCTGGATCTGCTCTCGGTGCAGCTCGCGGGCGGCGATGTCGACGGCGTTCCGATCTTCGACATTCCGCTTTCCACGGCTCTGCGATCGGTGCCGTTGCGTTCGGTTCCCCTCCGCAGTGTTCTCATTCAGAACAGCGCCCTTCGCTCGGTTCCGCTGCGCTCCGTGGCGTTGCGCAGCGTCGACACCGGCGTCGACTACATCGGCGCGATCGTCGACTGTGCGGCCGCGGCCGAATACTGCGACATCGACGCGGTCAACGAGTTCACGCTCGGGGATGTCCCCGACGCAGCGCTGATCGGCACGGTCGAATCGATCGCGGGTCTGCCGGCCGATCTCATCGACGGTCTCAGCTTTGGTGACCTGTTGCTGGCCTTCATGCCACCCGACGATCCGAGCTGGGAGACGCTCGATATCGAGCGTGCTTTGCTGCAGAACATCTCCAATCCTTTGCAGCCGACGTTCGACTACGTCGCGACCGTCGAGATCACCGGCGGTCCCGCCGATCTCGAGTTCTCGCTCGTGCTTCCTGCCGGGTTCGCGGCGGCGAGGGCGCCGAGCGACGCATTGGCCACGTTCGACGGTGCCGACATCGCAGCGGAGTCGGCCGACCTCGGCAACCTCGCGTTCCACATTGCCGACGTGGGCACCGGCACACACACCCTTCGGGTTCCGGTTCGCGCTGGTCTCGAGACCGGCTCCGTCGGCGCCGACGGGGAACCGAAGTTCCCGGCGTTCGGCTCGGTCGTTGCCACCGGCGGGGGCGATGTGGTGTCCCCACCCATGCAGTCCGTCGCCGTCAACGTGGTGCCGGCCGATGGCGTCGAGGACGGCCTTGCCTCAACCCTCTTGACGTTTGACGACAGCCTGCTGAGCCTCGCCCATGTTTCGAGCGAGGGCGACGTTGACCTGTACCGCCTCGAGGTGCCGCAGATTCTCGACGGCGTCGAGGCCCGCGTGCGGCTGAGCAACATTCCCGTTGGTGCCGACTACGACCTCGCCTTCTACCGACCGACGCAACCGTCCCTGCGCAACGAACCCACCGCGGAACTGTCCGAGTTGGGCGACTTCGGGTTCGATCTCGACCCGACCGATGATGTGTACCCCACAGACGTCGCGGGTGACGTGGCGCTCGACGTGCCAGAGGACCGTGGGCTCGGCGACTTCACCGTCGGCGACAGTTCCACTCGCCGCTCGAACGAAGACGAGGAGATCGTCACCGGTGTCCTGGTCGGTGGCGAGGTGTATTACGTCGCCGTCACTCCGTATCTGCAGAGCTTCAGCGCGCAGCCGTACGGGTTGCGGCTCCGGGTGGGCGAGGGCGTCGACCTGCCGGAATGCGTTGCTGCCGCGACCCTGCCCGCGGGCACGCCGGCACCGCCATCCATTCCGGCCGTACCCAGCGGCGTCGACACGCTCTATGTGACGAACAGTCAATGGCTCCACGCCGAGGTCGGCGACACCACAGCGATCTTCGAGGCCGTCGGCGCGACCGCCGGCGTGAACGGTGTCGTGCCCATGCTCGTGCCCGTCGATGCCTACCCCGGCATCGTCGAGCTCTACGACGATTGGAAGAGCAACCGCTGCGACCCCGCTGCGCGCAACGACGTGGTGACGGGAATCGGCAACGTGCTCGACGACATCGTCGATGCCGCAGGTGGCTCTGTAGAGAACATCGTGGTCGTCGGTGCTGATGGTGTCGTGCCGATGGCCGCGGTGGCCGACCTCACCAAGTACTCGAACGAGTCGACGTTTGCGTCGTCGGTGCTCTTCCCGGGTCCTGGAGGCGATCTCCTCAGCAACGAGGTGTCGGCGGCGCTCGGCAACGGCTATCTGCTCACTGACGATCCGTATGCCGCCGATGCCGGCATCTCGGTGAACGAGGGTGATCACGAACTGTTCGTCCCGGTGCGCAATCTGGGACGCCTCGTGGAGACCGGTCCGGAGATCCTCGGGCAGTTGCTCCACTTCGCCGAGTTCGACGGCCAGCTCGATCCGAGTGCTGTGCCGGGTCCGGCCGCGCCGCTCGAGACGCTCGTGACGGGCTACGACTTCCTCGACGATGGCGCCGGCCAGATCGCCAACGCGCTCGACGACGTGTCGACGATCACGCGGCTCGATGACAGCCCACCGCTGTGGGACCGGGCAGCCTTCCTCGATGCACTCGACGACGAGGACTACCGCCTGTTGTCGCCCAACGCGCACTACGACTGGGAGAGCCTCCTTCCGGCGGCCCCCGATGACGCGGGCTTCTTCGACAGTGGCGATCTCGTCACGACCGCGAATCTCCTTCCGGGATTGATTCCCACGAACGCGCTGATCTTCACGATGGGTTGCCATGCGGGTCTGTCGGTCGACGATGTGCAGATCGGTTTCAATGCTCCCGACTGGGCGCAGACATATGCGTTCGATGCCCCCGCGGCCGGCATCGATCCGACCACGAACCTCTACGCGGCACACACAACCTATGGCTACGGCGACACCGAGATCGTGGCGTACTCCGAACGGCTGCTCGAGCTCTTCGCCGAAGAACTCGCTGCGCTGATCGACCCCGCGTCGCTCGATGCGCCGGCTTCTGTCGGGGCCGCGCTCGTCGCCGCGAAGCAGGACTATCTGGCTACGACGATGGTACTGACCCCGTATGACGAGAAGATTCTCCAGTCGCTGACCTTCTACGGCCTTCCCATGTATGACATCGGGGATGGAAGCGACGTCGTCGCTCCGGCCGCGCTCTCGCTCGAGGCCGCACCGGCTGCATCGCCGGTGTCGTTCGGCCCGACCGATGCCAACGGCGTGACACCGGTCGACATCGACCTCACCGTCACGACCGGCGATTCCGGTCCGACGAATCTGAACCTGGTCGAGTCCGCCGCCGGCGCCTTCTTCGAGGTCGACGGCCACACGGTGTCGGCGCAGTACCGGGTTGCCCAGCCGCTCGTCACCGCAGAGATCCCCGAGGCGGTTCCGACCGCGAGTGGTCTGCTCATCACCGAGCTGACATCGGTCGACTTCACGGACTTCGATCCGCTCTACGTGAATCCATTGCTCGACTCCAGCGCCGAGGAAGGGCGCGTCGAGGTAGCGGACGGATCCTTCCCGTCCTCCTTGCAGCGCATCGCTCCAGGCATCGGCGACCGCGGACAACAGTTGAATGTGGCCGCGGGGCAGTATGAGGACGTCGCGCTCGGCGGCGTGCAGCGGGTCTATCCGCACATCGGCGGCGAGTTGCATCCGCTCACAGGTTCGGCGACTGAGGACGCGCCACTCTTCCGGCGGGTTGTCGGTCGGGTCGGCGAGACCGAAGCGACGGTTCAGTTCGACGTCACGACCGATGCGACGGCCGATCGTGTCTATGTGCTGTTCCTCGAAGGTACGCCGGCCGGTGAGACGGCCTGGCGGGGAGTCGAGATGGCCCTCGTCGGCAGCGCGGCAGGCTCGCGGTCGTGGCTCGGCGCCTCGCCGGTCTCGGAAGCGAACGCCGACGTGCAGTTCTTCGTGCAGGCGCTCAACGACAACGGCGTGAGCATCTCTACCAACAAGGTCGACAAGTTCCTGGCCGACAAGAACGTCGACGGTGAGGACCTCGAGATTCTCCTCACTTCGCCCGAGCCGTCCGACCCGACCAACGGGTACTACACGGCGGATGTCACTGCCACGGTGACCTACCCGATCGATCCCAGCGGTGTTCCCCGTGTGATCGAGATCTCCGTCGACTCTGGTCCGTTCGAGTCGCATGCTGGTGACCAGGTCACGGTGAGCGGTGACGGCGGACATGTCGTGCTCGCCCGCGATGATCAGGGTGGTCGCGAATACTTCTTCTTCGTGATCGACGGCAGCGCGCCGGAGCTCACCGCCTCGGTCTTCCCCGATGTGGCGGTGGCCAACTCCCCGGTCACCGTGTCGCTGTCGGCCGCCGACGTGGGCCAGTCCGGCGTTGCCCAGATCGTCTATACCGTCAACGGCGTCGAGACCGTCGTCAACGGTCGGGCTGCCTCGATCGTCGTTGCCGACGATGGCGAGACCGACATCACGGCGTATGTCGATGACGTCGCCGGCAACCGCTCGGCTCTGTGGAGTCGCACGATCACGATCGATCAGACCGCGCCGACGGTGACCGTCGACCCGGTCTCCGCCGACTACGTGAACTACGACGTGGTCGTCACCGTGCGAGCGACCGACGACTCGGGCGTCTCGGTCATCTCGATCGACGGCGTCGACACAGGCTTCGATCCGGCGATTTCGCCGGCCGCTGCCGCGGCAACCGTCAGCGCCGAGGGCACGACAACAGTGACCTTCAGCGCCACCGACGTCGGTGGCAACACCTCCACGCCGGCGACGGTCGACGTGAAGATCGACAAGACCGCGCCGACGGTGCCGGTGTTCGCGATCGCAACTGAGGACACGAACGACAACGGTGTGCTCGGCGACCACGGTGATGCCGCAGTCGCCACGTTCCGATGCGACGATGCGACGAGTGGCATCGCGGTCGACGGGTGCACCATCTCGGTCGACGGGGGCGCCCCGCTCGTCCCGATCGAGACTGATGAGGCCGGGAACTGGACCGTCGAACTGCCGGGTGGGGCAACCGGGGCGCACTCGGCGACCGTCGCGGCAACCGATGTGGCGGGCAACTCGTTCACCACTCCGGCCGAGTCGTTCACGACGGCCTATGCCGTCTGCCTCGACTACGACCCGACGCAGGCCAAGAACGTCGGTTCGAACTACACGATCCGCATCCGCCTGTGCGACGCCGATGGCAACAACCTGTCGGATCGTCAGATCAAGCTCGTGGCGGTGTCGATCGACGGCACCCGTGAGCCGGAGCCGAACGACAGCGGCAATGCCAACAGCCTCTACAAGTTCCGTTTCCAGTCGGACCGCTACGTCTACAACCTCAACACCACCAATCTCGATGATCTGACACTCAACGAGATCCACACCCTGGACTTCAGCGTCACCGAGCAGGACGGCACGGTCAGCTACGGGGTCGCGCCGTTCACGCTGCAATGACGGCGTCTCTTCAGGCGGGCTGAGCGGTGGTGGGCATCGCGGGGGCCGCGACGGTGAGCGGCGCCGAACTTCTTCCCTACGTGCCGCGCATTCTCCTGGAGTGGGATGCGGACGCTCCCCGCCACCGCCGTGTGGAGGGGACGTTGGTGTCGGCCGACATCTCGGGCTTCACGGCTCTGTCGGAACGGCTCGCGGGTCACGGTCGTGAGGGTGCGGAAGATCTCACCCTGCTGCTCAATCGGTGCTTCGGGGCGATGATCGAGATCGTCGACGAACACGGGGGCGACGTCCTGAAGTTCGGTGGCGACGCGCTGTTGATCCTTTTCACGGGTGGAGCCCACACGGAACGCGCGGCTTCGGCCTGCCTCGAGATGCGCGCGGTGATCCAGCAACCGTGGACCACGGAACTGGTCGCGAAGATCACTCTGGGAATCTCCCAAGGGATGCATTCAGGCGAGTTCGAACTCCACCTGGTCGGCGCCGGCCACGACGAACTCTGGGTTGTCGGCCCGGGGATGACCACGACGGTGCAATGTGAGGACGGCGCGGCCCGTGGTGAGATCCTGCTGAGCCACGCAGCGGCGGCGAACCTCGAAGAGTCGGTGCTCGGGCCGGTCGCCGACTTGGGTCGTTCGCTGGTGGGGTCGCCGGGGGCGATCGATCTGACCAGTCCGCCGGTGCCCGATGTCGCGATGGCGCGCCGCTTCGTGCCCGAGTGGCTCGTCGAGCAAGCTGCAGCCGGGCGAATCAGCGAACACCGGGTGGTGTCGGTGGGCTTCGTTTTCTTCGGCGGCGCTGATGAGCTTCTCGAGCGTGAGGGGCCCGACGCGTTGCATGCCGCGCTGCAGGAGCTCGCCGATGTGACCACCGAGGCAACCGAACGGTACGGCGTGTTCTGGCTCGCGAGCGATGTCTACGCGGGTGGAGGCAAGATCATCCTCACCGCCGGCGCGCCGAAATCGACCGGACAGGACGAGGACGGAGCCACGAGGGCGGTGCGGGCCATCCTCGACGCCGACACGATGCTCCCCATCCGGGCCGGCGTGAATCGCGGCGCCGTGTTCATGGGGGATCTCGGGTCACCCAGCCGTCGGACATTCACCGTCATGGGCGACACCGTCAACCTCGCGGCCCGGTTGATGCAGAAGGCGCAGGTCGGCCAGATGGTCGCCAGCCAGACGGTGATCGATCGCGTCTCGGGTGAGCTCACGCTCGAACCGCTGGAGCCGTTTGAGGTGAAGGGGAAGACCGAACCGATCCATGCGGCGCTCATCGAGACGATCGGCGAGCGCGCAGCGCGGGGACCTGTCCACGAGGTGCCGTTCGTGGGCCGTGAGATCGAGGTGGCGGCGCTCCACACCGTCTTCGAGGCGACGAAAGAGCGGCGCGGCGGTGTGGTCGACCTGGTCGGCGAGCCCGGCATCGGCAAGACGCGCTTGATCGACGAGGTGCTGGCTGCTCATGTCGAGATGGACGTGATCCGGACCAGTGGCGGCCTCTACTCCCGCGGCAGTCCGTATTTCGCAACTCGGCAGCTGCTTCGTCCGCTGGCCGGCATCGCGACGAGCGTGGGAGCGGCTGATGCGGGTCGTGCCCTCACCGACTGGGTTCGGAGTGAGGCTCCCGAGCTGATCCAGTGGCTGCCGCTCCTCGCGATCGCGTTCGACGCCGAGGTGCCCTCGACGCCCGAAGTCGACCGCATCGACGAAGCCAATCGTTCACAGAAGCTCCGCGACACGGTGAGTCGTTTGTTCGACCTCGTGCTCGGCAAGCCGACGATCATTGTGGTGGAGGACGCCTATTGGCTCGATGAGGCGTCGGATCAGCTCTTCGCTTTCCTCGGCGTGCGGGCCCGCACGCGCCCGTGGATGATCGTTTCGCTGCGCCGGATCGACACGGTGTGTTTCGGGTCGCGTGATGCATCGGCCCACCCGATCGAGCTGGGGCCGCTCTCTGAGGATGCGACCCGGGTGTTGGCGACGGCGGCGGTCGAGGCTGGTCTCGGGTCCAGCGCCGACGAGATCGACGACCTTCTCGCCCGCGGCACAAAGAACCCGCTGTTTGTTCTGGAACTCGTGCGGGCCGGTGTGAGCGACACAACGCCCGACTCGGTCGAAGCATTGATCACCGCCCGCATCGACACGCTCGGTGCATCGGATCGCATGCTGTTGCGCGAAGGAGCGGTGCTCGGCGCGGTGATCGACACGGATCTGCTGGCCGAGGTCGTTGGCGATGCCGCACTCGCAACCCCGGGTCGCTGGGACCACCTCTCGAGCTTCCTCGACACGCAGGGCGATGGGTCGCTGCGCTTCCGTCACGCGCTCTATCGAGATGTCGCCTACGAGGGGCTCTCCTACCGGCGGCGCCAGACGTTGCACTCGACGGTCGGAACGGTGTTCGAGCGCCGGTTCGGCGACGACTGGGCCGAGGCCTCGGAGCTCTTGTCGCTGCACTTCCACGCCGCCCGCGACTGGTCGCGGAGCTGGCGCTACTCGGTCACCGCCGGCGACCGGGCCCGTGGCAAGTTCGCGAACCACGAAGCTGCGGAGTATTACCGCCGAGCACTCGACACGCCGAAGGCGACCTGGCCGCAGGGCGACGACGTGTCGGCCGTGGGTGAATCACTCGGCGATGTGCTCGAGCTCAGCGGTCGCCTGGAGGAAGCTGATGGTGCGCTCGTGCTGGCCCGGCGCCAGACCGTCGACCCATCGGCCCTCGTCCGCCTGATGCGCAAGGAAGGCATCCTCCGCGAGCGGCAGGGGCGATACACACAGGCCATCCGTTGGTACGGCCGAGCGATCCGGCTCGCCGATGGCGAGCTCCTCGACGACGCGCGCCGGAAGGCCGAGGGTGATCTCTCGCTCGCCTTCGCGGCAGCCCGGTTTCGGCAGGGACGCACCAGCGACTGCATCGAGTGGGCGCACCGAGCGGAGCGTCTCGGCGAGGCGCTCGATGACCGAGCGATGCTCGCGCACGCGTGCTATCTCCTGCTGATCGGCTATGGCGTGCTGCGTCGCCCCGAGGCGGCCCAGTATCGGGATCGCCCGCTTCCGCTCTTCGAAGAACTCGGTGATCTCGTCGGTCAGGCGAACGTGTTGAACAATCTCGGTGTCGACGCGAAGGAGGAGGGCCGCTGGGCCGACGCGCTCGAGCTCTACGAACGCAGCCGCGTCGCCCGAGGTCTCGCTGGGGATGTGATCGGCGAGGCAACCGCCTCGAACAACATCGCAGAAATACTGTCTGACCAGGGCTATCACGACGATGCCAAGGAACTCTTCGACCAGGCGCTCCGGGCCTGGCGACGGGCCGACTATCCCGTTGGCGTTGCCGTCGCCACGTCGTATTCGGGCCGCCTTGCTGCCCGTCGAGGCGACTACGACACGGCTCGCGAGATGCTCGCCGATGCCCTCGAGCGGTTCGAGTCGATCGACGCCGCCTACTTCGTGCTGGAGACTCGCATCTTCCAGATCGAGGCCGAAGTGCTCGCCGGCAACCCGGTGGCGGTGGTTGTCGACCGGGAACTGATCGATGCCGTCGAGGCCATGGGCGACCCACTCCAGCAGGCGATTCTCCTGCGGATCGAGTCGTGGCTTTCGCGCCAGCAGGATGATCTCGAGAAGGCGGAGCAGCTGGCGACCGAGGCGATCGGGATCGCCGAGAACATCGGCTACGACTACGAGGTGGCGCTGTCGCTCATCATGCGCGGCATGGTCCACGACGCGAGCGGCGGCGATCGAGGCCCTGACCACCGGCGCGCCCGCACGCTTCTCGAAGGACTCGGTGTGATCGCCCTCCCGGCTATTCGCACGGTCGACGCGTAGCGCGCCGGGCCGCCCGCCCGAGGGGCAGCTGTCACGTGAGACGAGAAGTGCGACTAGCCCGTTGTGGCAGGGGCGAAGCGAGTAGCGCGAGGGTCTCGCGACGCCTGTCTACGCGGCGAGGTGCCGACGCGCTGCCAATTCGGCCCGGTCGGCTGCGGCGACGCCGGCGATGTAGCCCGACCCGTCGAAGGTGGCTCGGGACGGCCGCATCCGTGAGAGGTCGGGGAAGGCCTCATCCACGAGTCGAGAAACCTCGGCAGCCCGGTTGGCGAGAACCGGGAGGAGTGCCGAATCGGGCTGGGCGGCCGCGGCGCGTGCGGTGGTCTGTTCGTTCTCTGCGGCGAGGCGCTCGTTGATGCGTTCGGCGAACCCGACCAGGAACGACCGCCGAAAGGCGCGGGTGGTCGAGTTGCCGACGTTGTCTGTGGTTGATCCGTGCCGGAGCATCGCTCGAGACGACTGAACCAATAACGAGGTGAAAAGGAGCTCGGTCGCCTCGAGGTCGATGGGGTAGCCGATGATCGTGGCCAGTCCGAGCCCGTCGTGAAGGATGGCCCTCGCCCGGTTCGATCTCGCGACCACGCCGAGTAGCGCGAACTTTTCGCGGTCGTAGGGCCGCTCGACGGTCAACCGAATCGCATGGGGGCCTTCGGCCGGATCGGCGCTGCGCGCGCTGTGAAGTGCGTCGGCGAGCGAGTGGTCGGTGATGAGCGTCTGTGCCTTGGCGGTGAACGCCCGGGCCTCTGCTTCAAACGCACTCGATTCGGCCTTGGCCAAGAGCGCCCGCACCTTTCTCAAGATGTCGACGTCGAGCGACCCGTAGGCCATGGGCTCGGCGCCCTCGGGGCGAGGTGCCGACGCGTCGGCCGTGCCGGGGAAGGGGCTCAGTCGCCTCAGAGCTGGGAGGTGGGCCAACCGGAACCACAGCTCGAGCCGGTCGGTGCGCCAGCCCCGATGGCGAGACACCACCGGCTGCTCACGATCGCCCGCCACTCGGGCGACGTGGGCCAGGTGGATCTTCCACCGGGGCGAGAGACGGTCGCCGTAGTCCTGTAGGTCGTGCTCGCGCAGTATCAACGCCGCGGCGAGGCGGAGTGCTGAAGGTTTGAGGTCGTGGTCCACCATCCCAAGCAGGTCGCCGGGCATCCAGCCCATCTGCCAGGCGGCGGATATGAGAGCGACGAGGCCGGCATCGAGCTCGTCGGGATCTTCGGGCGGGTAGCTGGACGTGAAGGCGGTCGACATGCATCCACCTTCTCGCGCCGGTGTGACACTGCCCGTTGCGCGTCTCGTTCTCTTCATGAGAACGAGACGCCTGCGCTTTGGGTTTCCGCGACGTGACGATTCGGCGTGTCACAGGCTCCCCCTAGTTTCCAAAATCGCCGACAAGAGGAGACGTGATGAAGGTGCTGGTGGCGACGACCGCGAGTCAAGGGATGTTCGAGGATGACTGCTTCTGGACAGTGGATGCCGAACCGACGTACCTCAAATGAGCTATACACCTATTAGGTGTTCCACATGCAGGACACGTGTATGGTGTGAACCATGGCTCGAACCAACATCGAGATCGACGACGAAACGCTTGACGTTGTGATGCGGCGCTACGGCATCCACACCAAGACCGAGGCGGTCGATTTTGCGTTGCGGCGACTCGCTGGTGAACCCATGACGATCGCCCAAGCGTTGGAGATGCGCGGCGCCCGTGCGATCAGCGACGTGCCGGCTGATACCGGTCCATGATCCTCGCCGATACTTCGGCCTGGGTTGAGTTCGACCGTGCGACCGGCTCTGCTGCCGAAGAGCGCCTGGCTGAATTGATCGAGGCAGGTGGCGGCGACCTCGCCGTGACCGAACCGGTCATGATGGAGGTTCTCGCCGGCGCACGGACTGACGAACGCAGCCACGACCTACGGCGGCTCCTGACATCATTTCGATGGATCGCCGCCGATCCCGTCGCCGACTTCGAAGGTGCGGCAGTGCTCTACCGCCAGTGTCGATCTGCCGGCGTCACTCCGCGAGGCCTCATCGACTGCATGATCGCCACGATCGCGTTGCGATCCGGGGCAGAACTCTTGGCGGTCGACGGCGACTTCGCCGCGATCGCACACGTCGTTCCTCTGCGGCTCGCCTAGGCGCAGTCGGGTCTCGACCGCGGCGGCGGTCTCAGGGACGCGCTAGCGGTCGTAGACCGACGGGAGGGCGTCGGCGGGTCGGGGTTCGGGAAAGCGGGCGACCACCTCGGCCTGGTGGTCGGGGTCGTCGAAGCAGGATGCGTCGGCCCCGAGGCGTTCGGCGACATCGTCGAGCGACAGCGGACGGTCGCGAAGCCGACGCAGGTGGGCGTCGTCGTCGTACACGTCCGCTTTCCACAGCACACTCACCCGGATCTCGGTCAAGGGCGCCCGGAAGACTTCCTCGCCGAGGTCGGTGATCGCCCAGTCGGCCTCGGCATCACCCACCGGCGCCAGTTCGGCGCCGGGTGACACCAGAGGCGTGCCCGATTCGCGTGCGACGGCGCAGACCTGGTGGAACATGCCGTGGTTGTCGCCCAACAGCGCCGTGTTGGCCATCTCGCCGCCGTGCTCGACCGCAGGGTGATCTGGACCGTCGGGCCAATACCGCAAGGCGCCGCCGTCGACGTCGTTGAGCCACCAGATCGCCGTCACCTGGGGGATTGCTTCGTTATCGAAGAGCCCGGACCAGAACATCGTGCGCAGCACCCACATGGGGGTGTTGGCCCGGCTACGGCCCGCGAAGCGGGGATTGTCGGTGTGACACGGCCCGGCCTTGTCCATCGCCATCATGTGGTTGACGTAGACACTGTGGGGTTCGACGAGTTCGGCGTCGAAGAACGTCCTGGCCGCCTCGATGTAGGTCGGGTGGTGAAGGAAGAGTTCGGAGCCGGGCGCCGCGTCGGTGTCGTGGACCCAGTCATTCTGGAACCACATCGGCCGGGTTCGGGCAGTGGGATCGGCGCCAGCGTTGTACCAGCCGCCGAGGGGTGTGTAGGGCGCCTCCTGAGCGAGAAGATCCACCACCGTCGCGGTGTCGGCAATGACCTCGGTCAGCATGACCGGCGGCGGCGAGAGGTGGGGCATGGTCGGTTGATCCTCCGGACTCGGCAGCGCGCACAGCGGTCGTCCCCTACGGCGAGCAGCGCCGGCGCCCAGCGGCGACGGTACCGAACTCGTGGCGGGTCTGCGAGCGAGTCGGCCCGGCACCGCGCGGTAGCGTCGAACGAACGAGGGCGGTGCCCCATGGGTGATGACGAGACTCCGGATCTGGAGAACGAGCCGACGAAACCCGACGATCTCAACATCGATCGTCGTCCTGATGCGCTGCACCAGTCGTCCGACGACGCAGATGTCGAGTTCGCCGTAGTCCCGGGGTATCTCGAACGGGCGATCGAGTGGTTTCGGCGAGCGCCGATCATGGGCACGCTCGTCCTCGTCTTCGGCACCGCGGTGGTCGTGGTGCCGATCGTGCTCCTCTCGCTCGACGATGAGCCCACCCAGGTCGATCCGAGCACGGTCGAGTTCCTCGATGACGAGCCGGCCGATGAAGACGCCGACACTGATGGTGCGGGCGGAGATGGGGAGCCCGGAGACGGTGACGCGGTGGATGGGGAATCCGACGACACCAACGCTGGCATCTACGTCGGGACGGCCACCGCGCAGGATCCCTGTGGTCCCGAGGAGTACGACGTCAACCTGCGGTTCACGCTCTTCGGCAACGGTCAAGCCCGAGGTGAGCAGCTACTGACCCCGGGCGGCAACGCCTTCGACACGAGCGACGGCAAGTGGATGGAGAGGGTCGCGATTCTGATCTCCAACGACCAGATCTGGGGGATGAGCACGGGCGATGCCATCGAGATCTTCAACGGTTACTTCCCCGATCGGCCTGGCGCGATTCCAGAGCCCGATCTCGACGACTTCATCGAGGGAATGTCCGACGAGGAGTTCGCCGAGGCATTCGGCCTGACCGCCGATGCGTGCGTCGTGATGTTCACCAACGTGATGTTCGAATACTCGCCGTTTCCGGCTTCCAACCCGGCGGACTGACACCCAGCTGACCGGACGCGGTTCACTTTCGCCGACGAACACGCGCACCTAGATTCGCGGCACGGGGGTGCGTGGATCATGAGCGACTGGACGAGCCAAGAGTGGATGGAGTGGTACGACGACGAGCTCGCGGGCGACTCGGCGTGGATGCGGGCGACGGCTGATCGCGAGCTCGATGTTTCCCAACTACCACAGAACCTGCCGGAAGACATTGCCGAGTTAAAGGAGGTCGCGAAGGCGATCAGTGCCCATCAACACAACTTTCTGGCGAGCCTCCTCGGCCACAACGTGAGGGAGACGCGGGCGGCGTTCGAGCATCTCTCACCCGAATTCAAGCAGCGCATTTATGCCTGGCACGCCCGCTGGTCGAGCGTGCTGCCCGACAGCGAATCAATCATCTCTGAGCTTGGCGAGATCGTGATCGGCGTTCCCGGCTCGGAGGGACGCGAACCCGAGGCGGCGGAGGAACAGGTCGACGAGATCGAGGTGGTCGATCCCAACGAGGTGGTCTCGACCCCAGTCGAGGCGCCGCCGGTGCCCGCCGATGATGTCGAGGAGCCAGTCGAGTGGCCTGAGGGACCGGAGACGGTCAAGATCGGACTGCCCAACGACAACTTCGCCTTTGTGGCGGGCGAAGTCGATCAGGATCCGGCCGTGTACATCGATGGTGTCGAGACGGCGGAGGAAGCTGAGAGGCGCCGGGTCGACGCGATGATGGCGTCGATGCCGCCCGAGCTGGACAACGAACCGACAGCTGCCGGCGCACCGGGTTGCCTTCGGCCGATCATGAAGTTGGCGACGGGCGTGGTGGGGCTGATCGTTCTGGTGGGCGGTGTCGTGCTGGCGACCCGCGGCGACGACGATCCGCCCGCCGAGACATCGGCGCCGACGATCGACGAGAACTCCGAATTCACCGACTCAAGCGGCGACATCGACGAGGTCGAGACGTTTCGCGACGACGATCCCGACATCGAGAACGATCCGGGCGCCGAGTGCGCAGTCGTCGAGGATCATGAGATGGCGTTCTTGAGCCCCGACGCGCCCGATGGGTTCATGGGCGACGAGTGGTTCCGCACCTCGTTGCGAGAGCGCGGCTGGCCCTCGCCGTCGTTCGAGTGGTCGGGTGTGCCCGACGAAGCCACCGAACTGGCGATCGTGATCACCACCATCACGCCCGACAAACGCATCGAGGTGGAGTCCGACCCCGATTCCGACTTCCGAGTGGGCAGTCCGCTCTTCATCCTCACCGACATCGACCCGTCAGTGACGTCGCTCGACTCCGCGCTCGGTGGCGCCAAGATCGAGGGCGCCACGCTGCGCGACCACGGCGCGGCGAACGTGGAACTCGATGGCGGGGTGCTGGTGTCCGATGTCTACCTCGGTCTCGACAGTACGGGCGAGATGCTCTTCACGCTGCTCGCGATGTGCAACCCACCGGACAACAACTGGGAACCCGCCGCGCTCCCGTGGATGGGCGGCAGCATCGCCCACGACTCGTTCGTCGTCTACATGGGCTAGTCGGCCGGGACCTTCGGCCCTCCAACTCCTGCAGTCGGCGGTGCAGGCTGAGGTTGGTGACAACGTCGGCGAAAGCACCGCTCATGCAACGATTCGTAGTTTTCTTCCTCCTTCTCTCGGCGACCGTCCTCTTCGGCGCGTGCGGTAACGACGACGGCATCACGGCACCACCGGCCGACGATGATCAGGACTCAGCGACCTCCTCCACGACCACCGCGTCGACCACGACAAGCAGTACGACAACGACGACGACCGAGGTGCCTCCACTGGAGTGCCCCCTCGATGGGGTCCTGACCGTCGTAGATGCCGCGATTGCGGGCGCTCGTCTCGCGCCGGGTGACGAATGGTCGACCGACACATCTGAGAACCACTTCGCCGAGCGCACGGCGAGCGGCGACGAGTTCGTCGCTCGACTCGGCCTCGACTGCGGGCTTACCGCTTCTCAGACGATCGGTGATGACCACCGCCTCGTGATCGCCGCGTGGACTGGATCACGGATGGCCTGGGTCGTGCAGACAACCGAGACGCCGTCGACGCCCTATGCCCAGGAAGCGACCCTCGCCGTCTCCATCGGTGCACCAAGGGGAGAGTTTGTCGACGGCGATGAACGCGCCGTTTGGGCGGGCACGTTGGACGGTGAGACATTCATCATCGGCCACGTCGACTATGGGCTCGGCCCGGCGGCGAAGGACTGGGTGGCGGGCCCGCGGGGCCCGTTCGATGACGAGATCAACCTCGACTCCGAACGCCACGCCATCGCCGCCCTCGGGGAAGCCGGAATGCGCAACATCTCGATCGCCCAACTGCCGGAGCGGGGGTCGGAAGAGGGATACGTCGCATTCATCTCGCCGACCGGACAGATCATGGTGGCCGACATTGCCCCGACCGGCTGGTTCGATCCGAACCTGCCCCGCTACTTCACTGGTGCCACCCGGCTCGAAACGATTGCGGGTGCGGAGGTGCGCATCACCGACCCGGCCGCGGGCGACAACCTCGGCTTCACCAACGGGGCTGAATATGGCTGGGCCTGCGACAACTTCGTGTGGCTCTTCGAACCTCCGTTCAACGGCAGCGCCGACGAGATGATCGCCAGCGTCGAAGCCGTGATCGAGACCGAGGAGTGCCGGTCCATTTGAGTTGTGGCCTCCACCAGGCCGTTCTAGTGCCCGAGGAACTCGACCACTCGGGCGACGAGGCCGCTCATCAGCGCCACGCTGAGTATCCCGGTCGTCGTGAGGACGATGGGATCGAGGAGGGTGTCCTGGGCGAGGCCGGCGATCAACTGCATGGGTCGATCATCCGACCAAAACGAGTCCTGCGGTATCAGGTATGTCCCTGGTTCGACCCCGAGAACCCGACCTGGTCTCAGGGTTCGACCGATGGTCAGGCCGCATCGGCCCGCCTAGCGCGCTGTTCCCGGGAGACTTCATTCCCGGCCGGCACGGCGAGGGCGGCTGATCGCGCCCATCGCGAGGTTCAGTCAGCGAGTGCGGGGGTGTGGTCAGCGAGCCACTCGGCCGCGACGACGGGCGCGCCATCGCCGGCGGCGACCCTCTGGTTGAGGGCGCGGAGTTCGTCGGTGGTGAGTGCGGCTGAGATGGGATCGAGCGCCTCATTGATGCGCTCGTCGCCCCACCGGTCGAGCGCCTCGCGACGGATCACCGGGACGATGTTTTCCGCCGCCTGGAGCGAGAGGTCGTCGGCGAGGACAAGGAACTCGTCCGTGAGGGCGGCATCGGTCGAGAACATCAGACCGACATCGATCTCGTCACGACGCAACGCTTCGGCGGTGATCGGTAGGGAGGGCTGCGTCACGAATTCGGCGAACTCCAACCCGTACACCGTGCGGAGTCCGGCGAAGCAGAGTGGACGGTCGCGGCACTCGGGGGGCCCACCGAAACGAAGGGTGGGAGCGTCGCCGGCGAGGTCGCTGATCCGTGGGCCGAGGCCGGAGTCGGCCGAAACGACGAAGACATTGGTGTTGGTCGCTCGAGCCGGCTCGAGCGCCACGAGACCCCTCGGCTCGAGCGCGGTTCGCAGCGCGGTGAGTGCTTGCTTCGGCTCGCCCATATCGCCCGCGGAGAAGTACGTGGTGGCGGTCCCGAGGTACTCGGGAACGAGGTCGAGTTGGTCCTGCTCCAGGGCAGGCGCCACGATCTCGCGCGAGCCGACGACGCCGAGACGGTCGACTTCGACGCCCGCGCTTTCGAGCGCCTGGGAGTACAACTCGGCGAGCAGTTCGCTCTCGGGGAAGTCGAAACCACCCACGCGCAGCGGCGAGGGGGCATCATCGGGTGTGGCGTCTTCCCGGCTTTCATCGTTCCCGCTGTCGCCGCACGACGTTGCAGTGAGGAGCAACACGGCTGCGGTCGCGAGCACGCGTAGGGTTCGGGCCATCATCGGGCCAGTGTCGCACGACTCCGACAGGGAGCGTCGCCCATGAGCGATGAGTACCCGGGCGACCTGATCCCCGCGCCGTCGACGGCTCACCGTTCGCTCGGTCGCCGGACTCGCCGGCCGTCGGGCGAGCCGCCACCGCTGCCGCGCGAGTTGAACAAGGTCGCGATCGGGTGGCTGCTGGCCTTCGTCTTCTGGGCTGCGGTCTGGACCTGGGTGTTCCTGACCGACAACGCGTCGATCTGGATCACCGAACGCGATCTTGAATTGATGGGTCCGATTGTCGACAACCGGACCTCATGGCTGACCCCCACAATGCAGGCGTTCAACGAGATCGGCACCCATTGGGCCGCGCCCATCATCGGATGGGCCACGATCATCGGCGGACTCGTCGCCCGGCGTATTCGCCACGTCTTGCTGCTGTTTGCGTCGCTCGTCGTTGTCACCATGGTGGCGGCCGCCATCACCCACGAGATCCAGCGACCCCGGCCGGTCGGGATGACGAAGATCGGTGATTGGGAAGGATTCGCCCAGCCGTCACGCGTGTGCGGGTTGCTGGCGGCGGCGGTCGTGGCCGCCGGGCTCACCCTGGTTCCAGCCGGGTGGCGACGACGGTTCTGGGTCGCCTCGGCGGCATTGGGCGCGGTGTTCGCCTACGCACAGCTCTACACCGGGGTGGAACATCCGACCGACGTCTTCGCCGGGGTGACTGTGGGCGTGGCCGTCTCATTGACGCTGTATCGAGTGTTCGCGCCGGAATCGGTGTTTCCAATCGTCTACGGCACCGGCAACACCGCCCATCTCGATGTGACCGGCTCTCGGGGCGATGCGATCCGGCTCGGGCTCCGCCGCCAGCTCGGTGTCGAGGTCGTGAGCATTTCTCCGGTCGGGCTGGAGGGCTCGGCCGGTTCCACGCCGCTCCACATCGAGTTCGAACGAATCGCCGACGGCGATGGTGACGACGTCACCGATGGGCCGACTGAACTCTTCGCGAAGCTCTACGCGACGAGCCACCTCCGGTCGGATCGGTCCTACAAGCTTCTGCGTTCGCTCGTCTACGGCCGCCTCGAGGACGAGGGTCGGTTCCAGTCGGTACGGCGGCTCGTGCAACACGAGGACTACCTCATGCACGTGATGCATCGGGCCGGGATCCCGAGCGCGGACCCCTACGGGATCGTCGAGATCACCCCTGACCGGGAGTACCTACTCGTCGGCGAATTTCTCCACGACGCAGTGGAGATCGGCGACTGCGACGTCACCGACGAGATGATCGACGAGGGTCTGGGAATCATCGCCAAGATGTGGAAGACGGGGCTCGCTCACCGAGATATCAAGCCCGCGAACGTGATGGTGCTCGACGGACACGTCCGCCTCATCGACGTCGCCTTTGCGCAGCTCCGGCCGTCGCCGTGGCGTCAGGCAGTCGACCTGGCCAACATGATGGTGGTGCTTGCGCTGGGCTCCTCACCCGACCGGGTCTACGTGCGGGCGCTGCATCTCTTCTCCGAGGACGAGATCGCGGAAGCCTTCGCC
>Ga0315336_1000659_pt1 | contig 86069 bp, 76 predicted proteins | sample ASW5metaG_FD_204512 | JGI IMG/M metagenome (GOLD analysis project Ga0315336, IMG submission 204512) | Ammonia-oxidizing marine archaeal communities from Monterey Bay, California, United States - ASW #5 | ecosystem: Environmental > Aquatic > Marine > Intertidal zone | place: USA: California...
CCGTTGCCGGCCGTTCCTTGCAAAGCTTCCTCAAAAGACGCGTTACTCGCTCGCGACGCCTCCGCTTGTTGATCAGGTATCTGCAGGCGATACCTCATTAACTCGCTTCGTGTCCTCGGGATAACGTCTTCGGCACAAGGCCTCGTCCACTATCCTGTACAACTCAATGCCCGCGGTCACTTTCGTGCCCGTTCATGCTCATCGCCCCACCATTCCGGCTTTTGTGCTTCCCAACCTGCCGACCGACCGAAGTCCGCCTGCCTGCTTCTCCACTCATCCGCAGTTCCGGCTGGATATCGCGCCTGCAAGCAGTCACGGTATCCGCGGGTCGATGCGCATCCTCCCGATCAGCCAGAACCCCCGTCCGCCCGTCTGACACGCCCGAAGGCCCATCTTCCGAGTATCCGTTGGTTCTCCCGACCACCGCATCTGCGCTGCTTCACCAAATGCCGCCCCCGAGGGGACTTCAACCTGGCAGGCTCGTCCGAAAACGCTCCCGCCCGATCCCTGTATCCTTCGGCGAACCGACGAATACCGGTTTTGGTGGAACAGCACGTCTGCAGCGAGGTTTTGAAGACCTGGTCCAATTGTCCGCGAACGAACACTCTTTCCCTGCCCCCTGCCCCTCTTCCGATCATTTCTTGTTCCGTCCGCCAACGTCACCCGAAGGTTCCGTTCGCCGCGACGTCCCGCCTCACAATCGCCCGGCTTTTCCGTCATTCACCCGACAAACCGCCATTCCTGCGAACTTTGGTTCTGCGGCGAACGACCGTCCCACCGAATAGGAGAACATGCCGTCCTGACCGAAAACATAGTCTCTCGCGTGTTACAGATCATTTTTCAACGGCAAGCCGCCAAATCTTGATCGTTCCCCGCCATCGACCGGTGCTTCCGGCGGGGCCTCGCTGATAATCCTAATGTCCCGGTTTCGGGCCGAAGCCTTTGAACCGTTCTCTTTTGACTATCAGGGCTTGAGGCCCCCACACTTTCGCGTGCAAGACAAGTATTGAATAAAACAGCAGTCAATTTCAACAATTTTACTTGTCTTTTACTAAATTAGTTGTGCATAAGTGCTTGCGAATTCAGTTGTTTACTCACAAGATATCCACAATTTTATTCACAGGCGCTGGTTTCTTTAATAAATACCAAGAACTTAGCATGTCTTCACATCTTGCTCTCGTAACTTGACTTGCATCATGCTCTTTTCAGTGAAAACATGGTTTTGTCATTTTCACGTCAAAGGGTGACATTGTCCGGACCGATTTCAGGTTGTTATCGCGAGAATTGAAAATGAGGCTGATGCCTTCCAAAGTGCCTGAAAGATCGATCAATTCGGCAATCAGCCGACGCAGGTTTACGTTTCAACTGTTGGCCGCGACAGCACTGGCGACGTCGGCAGGCGTCACCCTCGGCTTCGGCGCACGCGCGGCAACGGCACCGGATGGTGCTGCCCAGTTCATCAACTGGCTGGCCGAACAGGCGATCAAGGTCCTGCAATCTCCAAACGGTAATTTATCTGCCCGCGAAGCCGCTTTGCGTAATCTGCTGGTCCAAAGCTTTGATCTTGAATTCATTGGCAGATTTGCCGTCGGTCGTCACTGGCGGAAAATGAATGCCGAACAGCGCGCAGAATATATTCGTCTGTTCAGTATCTACGTCCTCAATACCTATGCCTCTCGCTTCGGCGGCTATTCCGGCGAAAAGTTTACGGTTGTCGATGCCCGGCCTGCCGGCAAAAAAGACGCCGTCGTCCACTCTGTCATCAAACGCCCGAGTGGCCCGCCTATCAAGGCTGACTGGCGCGTTCGGGCCCGCGGAAATCAGTACAGGATCATTGACATTTCGGTGGAGGGCATCAGCATGGCGGTTACGCAACGTTCGGAATTCTCCGCTGTGATCAAAACAAATGGCGTCGATGGTCTTGTCTCGGCCTTGCGTGCCAGAGCCGACAAACTACCGGCGATTACGGCGAACTGAAATGAAAACATCACAGCTCAAAAAGTTTTCACAATTCTGGATGACAGCTTGCTGGATCGTCACCGCTTGTTTGTTGCTGAGCTCACCAGCCCGTGCTGACTTCGAAGCTGGCGCCAAGGCTTATGAAAAGACTGATTTTGCCACCGCTCTGAAGGAATGGACGCTGGCGGCAGAAGGCGGCGACGCCCGGTCGCAATATAATATCGGTATTCTTTACGACGATGGCAGAGGTGTAGAGCGCAACAGGGAAACGGCTTTTGAATGGTGGCGCAAAGCCGCCGAAAATGGCTTGCCGGAAGCACAACACAATCTGGCCTCCGCACTGATCGCCGGTGATGGTGTTGAACAGAACTATCGCAAGGCGTCCCGCTGGCTGAGAAAATCTGCTGCCAGCGGATTGCCCCGATCGCAGTACACTTTGGCGAAGATGTACGTCTACGGCCTCGGCGTACCGAAGCATGATGGCCAGGCCATGGCGTGGATGATGAAAGCAGCCGAACAGGGCGATGCACGCGCGCAATATAACCTGGGCAAATTTTTTCGCGACGGGACCGGCGTTGAGATCAATGAAGCCACATCTGTTACGTGGTATCAAATGGCCGCGTTACGCGGTCATGTCAGGGCACAAAGCAAACTTGGCCAGCGCTACGCTAAGGGCCGAGGCATCGACCGCGACGATGTTCTGGCGCTGAAATGGTCGATATTGGCGGCCCAGCGTGGCGACGTCCGGGCATTGGAAACGGCCAAATTCCTGCGTAAACGCATGCCTAAATCCGATATCCAGAACGCGACGCGACAAGCGATGAACTGGACACCTGACAGCTGATGCATGTTGTAAGATTTATCCGGGGCCGGGCGGTCGCGTTTGCACTTGCCCTGGGTTTGGTCCCCGTAATTATTTCCCCGGCCATTGCCGCGCTTCCGGCTGACGTCAGTGCTGCCATCCGGAATGCGGCGGCTGGAGCCATTTCCGTAACGTCAAAGGAAACAGCGGTCGGTTCGGCGATTGGCGACAAGTCTCTGCAATGGCTCCAGGCGCGACGGGCGCGTGAAAGCAACAGTCAGGCACTCAGCGTCGTCGTCGCCTCGGCCATCGCGCGTTACCCGCATCTTGCCGGAGAGATTGTCGCGGCGGCGGTCGCAGCGGCACCTGCCTCGAGAGATGACATCGCCCGACACACCGCCCGTAACTATCCGGGTTTCGCAAGTTTGATCTATCAGGCTGCCGGGACAACGCCCGGCAAGTCTTCAAATGGACGAACCCAACCGATATCCCGACTGCCCTCGTCTCAAGCCCCGGTGCGTGCTCTGCTGCCGGCAACGACCGGCTATCGATCGACACCAGTGACTTACAATCCGTCCTATCGGATTGCCACGACGACGGTGCCCGCCATTGTTCGCTCACAAACCGTTCGCCCGCCAGCCATACGCCCACTGGCCATACGCCCGCAAATCTCGGCGGTTCCGCCGCCAGTTGCTCCTGCCGCACCCCCAGCACCTGAACCCGAACCTGAGCCTGAGCCTGAAGGCGCCGATGATCAGCGAGATCAGATCAACGATCCGATAGAAGGGTTTAATCGTGCTGTATTCGCTGTGAACGATGCGCTCGACACCATGATACTGCGACCTGTTGCGGCGCTTTACAGTTTTCTGATGCCAAACCCGGCCAAGCCGGCGGCACGGCGATTTTTCAGGAATCTGACGTCGCCGGTCATCATGGTCAATGATCTGGTGCAACTGGACGGATCAGATGCCGCCGTGACGGCAGGACGATTTGCCCTCAACTCGACCTTCGGCGTGCTGGGACTGTTTGACGTCGCAACCGACTTTGGTCTGCTACCGCATCACGCAGATTTCGGCCAGAGCCTGCATTCGTACGGCGTCGATTCAGGGCCATATATTGTGTTGCCCCTGCTCGGGCCCAGCACCGTGCGCGACGGAACCGGACTACTGGTCGATTACGCCATCGATCCCTTCAATTATATTTTGAACTCAAAGCTCAAGCTGGCAAGGACTGCGGGCTCCACTCTGGTCAAACGCGAAGATCTGATCTTTCCACTCGATGAATTGCGATCATCTTCGGTGGATTATTATTCGGCGTTGCGCTCGGCGTATTACCAGAACCGGGTCAAGGAACTGCGAAAGGGTCGCGGTGGCGGAGCTGCAGAGCAGAAAGAAACTGACGACCTGTTCGACAGCGCGGAATAACCCATCGACAACGCGTCAGGTGGCGCGGGCTTCCCAGGCTTCATCCCACGTGCAAGTCATTTCGAGTTGACCAGCAGTATTGCCGATGGCGGCGAGGCAAGCCGTCGCGCGTTCGGGCGGTATTGCGACGCCGAACCGGGTGATAAAACGGCGCTGCCCCTCGTCATCCGGCACGCGTTCACAGTTCATGCGGACGACATTTGCATCGAAGCCGACAAAAACCTCAGACAGCCTTGCAATAAGGCCAGGCTGATCTCCGCCACTGATGCGAATGCGATGGGTAATGCGACCGGTCTCATCATGGGCCGGCTCAAAGCGAAAGGGTTCGATGCGAAAATCAGTATCGGCCATCGTTGGCAGGGCCTGAAGTTCCCGCCCGATATCGTCCAGTCTGGTACCATCCGGGAAATCGACGACAGCGGAAAATTCAAAACCTGTACCGAGCACGGCAAAGGACGTATCACCGAGGTCACCGCTCAGATCGAACAGGCGAGCCGTCAGTTCAGCGACCAGGCCGAGGCGATCCTTGCCGGAAATTGTGATAAACGCAGCTATGGACATTTTTGATCTCACTTTGTTCGTATCGATATCGACTAATTACCCGCTTGGTGTATGTTTCCAAAGACTTAAACCAAAAAATCAACCGAGGTAAGCACCCCGTGTCACAAAATACCGCCAACGACTTTGGCCCTGAAGTTGTGCTCAACAATCCCGCCTATATACACCCGTCCGTCGCCCTTTACGGCAAAATATCAGTGGCACGGGACGCAACGATCTGGCCCAACACCGTCGTTCGGGCCGAAAACTTCGAAGTCTCGATTGGCGAAGGCACCAACATCCAGGACTTTGTCATGATACACGTCGGTGGCAGCACTGGCACACATATCGGCGCACATTGTTCAATTACCCATCACTGCACCATTCACGGGGCGACAATTGGCGACAACTGCCTGATTGGCATAAACGCGACGATCATGGACGGTGCTGTCGTCGGAGATAACTGCATCGTCGCCGGCGGCTCGTTCCTCAAGGAAGGCACGGTCATCCCTGACAATTCGATCGTCATGGGCATGCCGGGCAAAGTCACCAAGACCCGCAACAACTGGATCGCCAATCGCATGAATGCATACCTTTATGTCCACAATGGCCATGCCTTCGCGCGGGGCTATCATCGCATCTGGAATGATGCAGATTTTCTGGCCGGCGCGGCGGAAGAGATGAAACGCCTGCAGGCAGAATTCGAAGCTTCGGATATGAGCAATCAGGAGTAGTTTGAGATATGGCAAGTGACATTCAACGCCCCTATCTGCTGTTTCTCGGTGACGCTAAGGACCAGCTGGGGGCCAAGACGGCCCAGGGTGTGGCGGACTGGAGACCCGAGTGGTGCGTCGGCCAGCTGCGGTTGCCCGGCTGCAATGCCGATCTCGGTCTCGACGATTTGACAATCGAACAGGCTGCCGAAAAAGGCGTGCGAACCATGATCATCGGTGTGGCCAACGCCGGCGGCTTTCTGGGCGATACCTGGACCGAGAGTATCCTGAGCGCGCTCGACGCCGGGTTTGATATCGCCAGCGGTCTGCACATCAAACTTGGTGATATCGCTGAAATCAGGGACGCTGCCACCAGGAATGGCCGCCAGCTTTTTGATGTGCGTCATCCGTCGCAGGAGTTCGCCACCGGTACAGGCGTCAAACGCACGGGCAAGCGTTTGCTGACGGTCGGCACGGATTGTTCACTGGGCAAGATGTATACTTCGTTGGCAATTGAACAGGCGATGCGCGAAGCCGGTGCCGATACCGATTTCCGGGCGACCGGGCAAACCGGAATATTTATCGCCGGTGGCGGGGTCTCGGTCGACTGTGTGATATCCGACTTTATTGCCGGTGCCAGTGAGGGGCTCGGGCCTGATGCCGCTGCCGATCACTGGGACATCTACGAAGGCCAGGGATCGTTGTTTCACCCGGCCTATGCCGGTGTCAGCCTCGGCCTGCTGCACGGCGCCCAGCCCGACTATCTGGTGCTTTGTCACGAGCCGACACGCACACACATGCGCAACCTGCCGCATTTGCCGCTGCCGGATCTCGAAATCTGCCTCGAAGCCAACTTGCGGGCCGCACAACTGACAAACCCTGCGGCAGAGTTTTGTGGCGTCTCGATCAATACCTCTGCCCTGAGTGAGGAAGAACGACAAACCTGTCTGGCGGAGACCGAAGCCAGACTGGGTTTACCCTGCGTCGATCCGCTGAAAAATGGCGTCAGCCGGATTGTCGAGCGCCTGCTGTGAACAAACGCCGCATGATCCTGCGCGAGGAGATGTGGCACATCGAAGGTGCCTTCGCGATCTCCCGTGGCCGACGCTCGGTCGCCGAAGTCGTGACCATCGAATTGCACCAGGCCGGAAAACGCGGGCGCGGCGAATGTGTGCCTTACCGACGCTATGGCGAAACCCGGGAAAGTTCGGTCGCGGCGATTGAAAGTCTGCGCAATCCGATCGAAGACGGCACTTTGACGCGAGAAAACCTGCAAACGCTTTTGCCAGCTGGTGCCGCCCGCAACGCCGTCGATTGCGCGCTGTGGGACCTCGAGGCCAAATTGCGGGAACAACCGGTCTGGAAGCTTGCCGGATTGCCAGAGCCCGGAACGATAACAACCGCCTTCACTGTCAGCCTGGGCACGCCCGAAGAGATGGGCGCATCGGCGGCCACCAACGCCGAGCGCCCGCTGCTCAAGCTGAAGCTCGGGGGTGAGAACGATATCGCCAGGGTGCGCGCCGTTCGTGAGGCCGCGCCCAAGTCGACCATCATCGTTGATGCAAACGAAGCCTGGACACCGGTCATGGTGGCCGAATATGGCGGTGAGTTGTCAAAACTTGGTGTCAAACTGGTTGAACAACCGCTGCCGGCCGGCAGTGATGGTGTTCTCGATGGTTTGGGGCGGGCCGTGCCGGTTTGCGCCGATGAATCGGTGCATGACACCGCGACACTGGCCGAAGTGGCCCGGCGCTACGATTTTGTTAACGTCAAGCTCGACAAAACCGGCGGCTTGACCGAGGCCATCCGCATGGTCATGGCAGCCAAGCAAATTGGCGTCGGCATCATGATCGGTTGCATGGTCGGCACGTCCCTGGGCATGGCACCTGCGTCCCTGCTGGGTTCGCTGGCCGCGTATGTTGATCTCGACGGCCCGTTGCTGCTGAAAGAAGACCGCGATCCCGGCATTCTCTACGAAGGCAGCACGATGCACCCGCCACCGCCCGCGCTTTGGGGTTAATCCATTATTTTTTCAAAAATTGTGGATAAATACTGAAAAATGGTGCCCTGAGACTCGACCATTTTTCAATCCAGTGTATAACCTTTCAACGAATGTTTTCATCGCCAGATTTCCCGGTTGATCAGTCCCGCCCCCGAGGTAGATTATTGACGAATTGCCCGCTGATCCCCAAGCCAATTTGAAGACGGAGTTTCCGCCCCATGAGCCTCGCTGCCTCTAGTGAGAACACCACATCTACCACCCACAATGAAATGGCCAACGCCATCCGCGCCCTGTCGATGGATGCCGTACAGGCTGCGAAATCAGGCCATCCCGGCATGCCCATGGGCATGGCCGATGTTGCCACCGTCCTGTTTACCCGCTTTTTGAAATATGACGCGACGTGGCCCGAATGGCCGGATCGGGACCGTTTTGTGCTGTCCGCCGGTCATGGCTCGATGTTGCTTTATTCCCTGCTCTATCTTACGGGTTATCCGAAGATCGACATGGACCAGATTCGCAATTTCCGCCAGCTCGGCAGTTTGACGGCCGGGCACCCGGAAACCGGCCATATCCCCGGCATCGAGACGACCACCGGCCCGCTGGGCCAGGGTCTTGCCAATGCGGTCGGCTTGGCAATGGCTGAGCGTCATCTTGCCGCGCGTTACGGCGAAGACCTGGTCGATCACCACACGTACGCCATCGTTGGCGACGGCTGTCTGCAGGAAGGCATCAGTCAGGAAGCCATCTCCTTTGCCGGACACCAACAGCTTGGCCGTCTGATTGTCCTGTGGGACGACAACGCCATTTCAATCGATGGCTCAACCGATCTGGCAACCAGCGAAGATCAACTGGCCCGCTTTACCGCCAGCGGCTGGGACGTCTCGGCCTGTGACGGCCACGATCCGGAAGCGGTCGCCGCCGCCATTGAAGCCGCCCACGATTCCGACAAACCCTCGCTGATCGCCTGCAAAACGACAATCGGCTTCGGCTCGCCGAACAAGGGTGGAACCGCCGGTGCGCATGGCGCGCCGCTGGGCGACGATGAGATCGCCCTGGTTCGTGAAACCCTGAACTGGCCGCATGCGCCGTTTGAGATCCCGGACGAAATCCTGGCCGCGTGGCGTGCCGCCGGCGCAAACGGATCTTCGGCCTCGGCAGAATGGAAATCGGTTCTGGCTTCGAGCGACGATGATGACCGCCGGGACTTTGAACGTGTCACGGCGGGAACCCTGCCCGACGGTTTTGAAGGCACCATCAACGACCACAAACGCCGCCTCAGCGAGGAAGCGCCGAACTGGGCGACACGGAAGTCTAGTCAGGAAGCCCTGAAGGCGATCAATCCTGTGGTGCGGGAAACCATGGGCGGATCGGCCGATCTGACGGGCTCGAACAACACCGATACACCGGATATGGGCATCTTCGCCGCCCATAATCAGAGCGGTCGGTATATCCACTACGGTATTCGCGAACATGGCATGGGTGCCATCATGAACGGTGTGGCGCTGCATGGTGGCCTGATCCCTTACGGCGGCACGTTCCTCGTCTTTTCGGATTACCTGCGCCCGGCTCTCCGTATGTCGGCCCTGATGAACCAGCGCGTGATTTACGTGCTGACACATGATTCCATCGGGCTGGGTGAAGATGGCCCGACCCATCAACCGGTCGAACATATTCCGACCATGCGGGCAATGCCCAACGTTGCTGTATTCCGTCCCGCCGATGCGGTTGAAACCGCCGAATGCTGGGCTCTGGCGCTGCAGCGCGACAATGGACCGTCGGTTCTGGCCTTGACCCGTCAGGGTCTGGCGACTGTTCGGCCCGACCACACGGATGAAAATCTCTGTGCCCAGGGCGCCTATGAGCTGATGCCGGCCGATGGTGACGCCAAAGTCACGCTGATCGCCACGGGCTCGGAAATCGGCGTCGCTGCCGGTGCCCGCGATTTGCTGCAGGCTGAAGGCACCCCGACCCGCGTCGTTTCGATGCCTTGCGCAGAACTGTTTGACGATCAGACCGCAGCCAAAAAAGCCGAAGTCCTCGGGCCTGACACGGTCCGGGTGTCGGTTGAAGCCGCGGTTTCGATGGGCTGGGAGAAATATTCGGATGCCCACGTCGGCATGACCGGATTTGGTGCCTCGGCCCCGGCAAAAGATCTCTTTCCTCACTTTGGCATCACGGCTGAGGCCGTGGCAAAAACCGCCAAAGAACTACTCTAACTCGCGATAATACTGGAGAACACTGACATGGTTACACGCGTTGCAATTAACGGATTTGGCCGCATCGGACGGCTGGTTCTGCGGGCAATTCACGAATCCGGACGCAAGGACATCAAAGTCGTTGCCGTCAACGATCTCGGCGATGTCGAGAGCAATGCCCATCTGTTGCGCCATGATTCGATCCATGGCCGTTTTCCGGGCAACGTGAAGACGACCAAAACCGGATTTAATATCGGCACCGGCAACATAGCCGTCAGCGCCGTTCGCAACCCGGCGGAATTGCCATGGGCCAAACACGATGTCGATATTGCGCTGGAATGCACGGGTATCTTCACCAAGCGTGACGCCGCCGCCCAGCACCTGACGGCTGGTGCCAAGCGCGTGTTGATTTCAGCGCCCAGTGGTGATGCCGACGTGATGATCGTCTATGGCGTCAACCACAAAAAACTGCGGAAAAAGCACAAGGTCGTCTCCAATGCCTCGTGCACGACCAACTGCCTCGCCCCGGTTGCCCAGGTCCTGAATAAAAAGGTCGGGATCGCCCAGGGCTACATGACGACGATCCATAGTTACACGGGCGATCAGCCTGTACTCGATACCCTGCATGGCGATTTGCGTCGCGCCCGTGCTGCCGCCATGTCGCAAATCCCGACATCCACCGGTGCGGCGCGCGCCGTGGGTCTGGTATTGCCTGAACTGGCCGGCAAACTCGACGGCACTTCGATCCGCGTGCCGACACCTAACGTCTCGATGATTGATCTGACGTTCAACGCAAAACGCAAGACGACGATCGAGGAGGTCAACGCTGCCATCGTCAAGGCCGCCGAAGGCCCCTTGAAGGGTGTTCTCGCGACGTGTGACAAACCGATGGTCTCCATCGATTTTAATCACGATCCGGCGAGCTCGACCTTCGATTTGACCCAGACCCAGGTTATCGGTGGCCGCCTCGTGCGTATCCTGTCGTGGTACGACAACGAATGGGGCTTCTCCAACCGAATGGGTGACACAATTGCCGAAATGGCCAAGCTGGGCTAGAGGCGGCGCGGCGATCCTGTATGGCTGACTTCAAGACACTCGACGACCTCGACGTCGCCGGCAAACGCGTCCTGGTGCGTGCCGATCTCAATGTGCCCATGCAGGACGGCGCGATAACAGACGACACCAGAATTGTCCGGCTGTTGCCGACCCTGACGGAATTGCGGGAGCGCGGCGCGAAGGTTATCGTGCTGTCGCATTTCGGTCGTCCCAAGGGGCAGGTGGTTGCCGATATGTCGCTGTCGGCCGTCTGCGATCCATTGGCTGACGCCCTCGGCACCGACGTAGAGTTCGCCTCCGACTGCGTTGATGAAGTCGCAAAATCGATTGTCGACAGCCTTCAGGATGGCGAAGTCGCTTTGCTGGAGAACCTCCGCTTTCATGCCGGTGAAGAACAGAACGACGGCGATTTTGCCGATGCGCTTTCCGCAAATGGCGATTTATTCGTCAATGACGCCTTTTCCTGCGCGCACCGGGCCCACGCCTCAACCGAAGCGTTGACCAGGTGTCTACCGTCGGCCGCAGGCCGGGGCATGGAGGCTGAACTCAACGCGCTGGCGCAAGCTCTGGAAACACCGGCACGCCCGGTCGCCGCCGTAATCGGCGGGGCGAAAGTCTCAACCAAGCTTGAGTTGATCGGCAATCTCGTCAAAAAAGTCGATGTGCTGGTGATCGGTGGCGGCATGGCCAATACCTTCCTGCATGCCCGGGGCATTGATGTCGGCGCCAGCCTGTGTGAGCCCGACCTTGCCGACACCGCGCGAGAAATCGACGACATCGCGCGGGACGCGGGCTGTGACATCGTCCTGCCGGTGGACGCCGTGATCGCCCGGGAATTCAAAGCCGGCGCTGACAATGAGACGGTGGACGTCAACAACGTGCCCGCCGACGCCATGATCCTTGATGTCGGCGGTAAATCGGCTGATGATCTGTCCCAACGCTTGGCCGGCTGCAAAACACTGGTCTGGAATGGCCCGCTCGGGGCTTTCGAGATATCACCTTTTGATGCAGGTACAAACAAGGTGGCGCAGGCCGCCGCGGCGTTAACCAGTCAGGGCGCGTTGATAAGTGTGGCGGGCGGTGGTGATACCGTGGCCGCGATGGTACATGCGGGCGTCGCCGACGATTTTACCTATCTCTCCGCTGCGGGCGGTGCGTTCCTGGAGTGGATGGAGGGCAAAACCCTGCCCGGCGTCGCAGCATTGATGAAATAGAATTGCAGATGAGTTAAACTGGTCGTCGCGCGACCGGTTCCGGATCCCCAACGACAAGAGGTAACTAGATGGCTTTGGTATCGATGAGACAATTGCTCGATCACGCGGCAGAAAATGACTACGGACTGCCTGCGTTCAACGTCAACAATCTTGAGCAAGTCATTGCCATCATGGAGGCCGCACAGGAAACAGATTCCCCGGTCATCCTGCAAGCCAGCCGGGGGGCCCGCGCCTATGCCGGTGATATCTTCCTGCGGCATCTGATCCAGGGTGCTATCGAAAGTTTCCCCGAAATTCCGGTTTGCATGCATCAGGATCACGGCAACAGTGCCGCAACCTGCACTTCGGCCATGACCAATGGTTTTTCCTCAGTCATGATGGATGGATCGCTGGAGGAAGATGCCAAGTCGCCGGCATCCTATGAATACAACGTCGACGTGACCAAAGCCGTGACCGACATCGCCCATTCCGTTGGTATTTCGGTTGAAGGCGAACTCGGCTGCCTCGGGTCGCTGGAAACCGGCGAAGGCGAAAAAGAAGACGGCCACGGATTTGAGGGCAAGCTGGACATGGACCAGTTGTTGACCGACCCCGATCAGGCCGCTGACTTTGTCGAAAAGACCAAAGTCGATGCGCTGGCCGTAGCGATCGGCACATCACACGGTGCCTACAAGTTCACGCGCAAACCGACGGGCGACATTCTCGCCATGAATGTCGTCAGCGAAATCAACAAGCGCCTGCCGAACACGCATCTTGTGATGCATGGCTCCTCCGCCGTGCCGCAGGACTTGCAGGACATCATCAACGAGTATGGCGGTGAAATGCCGCAGACTTATGGCGTACCCGTAGAGGAAGTTGTCGTCGGCATCAAAAACGGCGTGCGCAAGATCAATATCGACACCGACTGTCGTATGGCAATCACCGGCCAGTATCGCAAGGTGGCACAGGAAAAAGGTGCGGAATTTGATCCGAGAAACTTCAACAAGCCGGCCATCGCCGCCATGAAACAAATCTGCAAAGACCGCTATGAAGCCTTCGGCACCGCCGGAAATGCGGCCAAAATCACGGTCATCCCGATGTCAGAGATGGCGACGCGATATGCCTCCGGGTCGCTCAACCCGAAAATTACATAACTACTTGATAAACCTGAGTTAATTTGGCTTCTGACTTTTGTGGTCGCGGGACGGCCATTTACGCCCGATTAACCGAAAATCGCTATTCTGCGGAGTGTTGACGTGCGTCTTTCGCACTTTTCACGCTAAAAATGGTATAGTTCGGTTATGAGTACATCTGAGCGCAGTAAATCGTTCGGGGCCCGGCGTCTGGCGCGTTCCCTGTCAGACGACAACAGCGGTGCGGTGGCAATTGAGTTTGCCATCCTGTTGCCGGTTCTGATTGTCATGTTGTTTGCCATAATCCAGTACGGCCTTATTCTCAGTACCCGGCAATTGATGGTCTACGCCGCGCGCGAATCAGCGCGCAGCTATGCTATTGGCGAATCCACCGAAGCCGAAGCCGAAGCGCTTGCCATCTCCCTTTTGAACAACGCGTCGCTCAATTATGACGTCGATATTGATGATGATGGCACGGACGTCACATTGAGTATCACAGTGCCGATGGCCGAGGCCGCGATCATCAACGCCCTCGAATCGTCGCTGATGAGTGGCGATCTGGCGGTGAGTGTTACGATGCGACTGGAAGAGGACTAAATCGAAATGTTGAACCGCCTGGACATCATGAAACGATGGCGGTCCATGGTTCGCGACGATGGCGGCGCGATATTCATTATTGTTGCGCTGTCGATGCCGGTCATATTTGGTGCCGCGGCCGCATCCGTCGATGTCGGCCAGTTGCTCTATATCCAATCCGAATTGCGTGCGACCGCCGATGCCGCAGCCCTTGCGGCGACCGACGAACTGGAAGATGAGGACGCCGCGAAAGCGCTTGCCGTTCAGTATGCCGTATCCAATATGCCGATCGCCCAGAATGGTGATGTCGTCGACCCGGATGATGTTATTATCGGCAACTGGAGCACAGACACAAATACCTTCACTGCTGCGGGATCGCCGACAAATGCAGTTCAGGTAACGGCGCGCAGATCATCGGACAACGGCAATGCCGTCAGCCTCTATTTTGCCCGGATGATCGGCTTCGATACCAGCGATGTCGAAGTTATCTCTGTTGCCAGTGTCTCTTTCAGTGACGATAATTTTTGCATCCTGTCGTTATCCGACGATGATTCGGGTGCTGTGGCTCTGAACGGCACGCCTGATCTCAGCATGCCAAATTGCGGCCTCGCAGTCTCTTCAAGCAGCGATACGGCGCTGACCGTCAACGGAAATGGCGAACTTGTGGCGTCGGAAATCTGTGTTGCCGGCGGCAGTTCGGTTGTCGGTACTGCTACCGTGAATCCCGGGGTTACAGACGATTGCTCGAACATACCGTCCGATCCTCTGGCAAGCCTCGCGGAACCCACCATTGGCGATTGTGATTTCAATAATTTCAGAGTGACGGGCAGCAATAACACCGTACCCCTGACACCGGGCGTTTACTGCGGTGGTATCCGGGTCACCGGGAACAACAATACTTTAACGCTGGCATCTGGCGAATACATCATCGATGGTGGCGGCATTACGATAAACGGCGGTACCTTTCAGGATGATGGCGGCGATGGTGTGTTTATTTTCAACGGCAGTTCCGACGGCAGCGACTTCGGTGACATTACGTTTTCGGGCCAGACGAATGTCGATTTGACGGCCCAGACAACCGGCACCTACGCCGGTGTCTTGTTCTATTCCGATGAAGATGCCGGCAGTGACGGCGATATTTCAGTCGCCGGTGGCGCCGACACAGCTTTTACCGGTGCCATATATGCCCCGGGCAGTAACGTCTCCTACAGTGGAAATTCATCCCAGGCCTCTTCATGCATCCAGATCATCGCCGATACCGTAACGCTCAGCGGTACATCTGAAACCGTGGACCCGGACCAATGCGACGACAGCGCTGTGGTGATCGCCACCACGACGCCGCCCCGCCTTCGCGATTAACTGTCCCTGCGCCGAATGCCGCGATATACTTTTCAGCGAATACGCAATGGCTGAGTTGTAAAAATGTCCCAATCCCGTTTTGTCCGCCTGATTACTTCCTCGGCGATACTTCTGACGCTGTCGTCATGCGCGTGGTTCAATTCGTTTTCGTCGATTGATGAGCGGGCAGCCATCGACAGAACGCTGCGCAAGGTCGCCCGGTCATCGCAAACTACGCACGATTACGCTGCTGCCGTGCGTTATTACGAGCGCTTGCACGACGCTAATCCACAAGACGTTGGTGCGACCCTGGGTCTGGCGCGGAACCTGCGCTACCTCGGCACACCTAAACGCGCGGCCCAGGTGCTTGAGCAGTCGCTGGCGGACGGCCCGGACAATCCCACCATTCTGGCAGAGCTCGGCCGCGCCCTGATCGCATCAGGCGAACCGGAGCGGGCGCTCAAGCCACTGAGTGAAGCAATGTCGATGAGCGCCGGCAACTGGCAAACGCTGTCCGCCATCGGCGTTGCCAATGATCAGTTGGGCCGTCATGAAACCGCCCGCAGTTCCTATTTCGCGGCCCAGGCCCTGTCGCCGGAAAACGTCGCAGTACTGAATAATCTCGCATTGTCGTGGGCGTTGAGCGGTCGACTGGCGCGCGCCGTCAAAATTCTCGAAGACGCGACGAAACTGCCACAAGCCTCGGTGCAGGTTCGGCAAAATCTGGCATTGATGCATGGCATTCAAGGCAACGACAAACGGGCTTACGAACTTGCCCGCCTCGATCTGCCGGAAGAGGCAGCAAAGGATAACATCAAGTATTTCGTCAGCCTGCGCGAAGGCGTACAAGCGGGAATCCCCGAACGCAGCAGTCTCGATGAAGGCAATTATTCTGTCCAGGTCGGTGCTTTTGCCTCGCCCTCCAATGCCCTCAACGCCTGGCACGCGCTGAAGCGGCTTTATCCCGATTTGCTGGCCCCGTTTCGGGCGGAAATTTATGACAAAAAGGATGGCGGTAAAGCACCCTTTGTCGCCTGGGCCGGACCCATGGAAAGTCTGACCTCCGCCACCGCCCTTTGCACAGAATTACGGGCCCGTGGTTCAGAGTGTCTGGTCGTCAGGCAGTAGAGAGCGATCCCGGCGTCCACGTCTCGGCCTGTTGCCGGGCCGACGTGATTTGTTCCGCCGTCATATAGGGCTCAATCTCCGACCGTCCCTCAATTCCAGCCGCAGACAAATCACCGCCAGCCCGGGCGACCAGGGAATACCAGACATGTGCCTGAACCAGATCCTGGGGCGTAATGCGGCCCTCGCGGCAAATTTCCCCCAGCGTAAACTGCGCGCGTTCGAAGTGTTGATCGGCTGATCGCTGGTACCAGTTGATCGCGGCATCTTCGTCGATGGCTGTTCCGAGACCGTAGTTGAGAACCTGCGCCAATTTGAACTGTGCCTCAGCATCACCGCTTTGTGCTGGGCCGGTTAATTCCTCAGCGCTCTCCGCCGTCATGACGGACCTTAGACCGCCATGATCTGGATGATCGCCGGACCCAGCAGAACGACAAACACCACAGGCAGGAAGAAAATAATCATCGGCCCTGTGAGCATGGCGGGAAGAGAACCCGCTTTCTGTTCGGCCCGCGACATTCGAGCGTCCCGGTTCTCCTGGCTCAGCACGCGGAGCGACACCGTCAAGGGCGTACCGTACTGTTCGGACTGAACAAGAGATGTCACCAGTGCCCGGGCTTCCGGCGTGCCAACCCGATCAGAAAAATTCGAAAGCGCCAGTCGACGGTCACCGAGGAAACTGAGTTCAGCCGTCGTCAGGCCGATTTCTTCGGCGAGTTCCGGTGCAGAATCGCCAATTTCATTCATAACCCGGGTGAACGCGGCCTCGAGGGATAATCCGGCTTCGACACAGATCACGAGAAGATCGAGTGAGTCAGGGAATCCGGCCGTAATCGCTTCCTGTCGCTTGGTCGCGGTATTTTTAACGATCACATTGGGCAGATAATAGCCGAGTGCGAGGCCGCCGATGACACTGAGTATCTGGTTGGTGAAGCTCAGTTTCATGACGCCGAGCAGCATAAACAGCAGGGCGGCAATCAACGCCATGACGATGGGCATGAGGACGCGGGCGGAGACAAATATGACGGCAGGATTCTGGCCCCGCCAACCCGCTTGCGCCAACCTGTTTCGCAATTCCCTGTCATCAATCTGTTTGCGCAAATTTAACTTGCCCAGAATTTTGTCGGCTATCCCCAAGGCCTCTTTACGTCCAGGTCGTGCCGCCTGCTTGGCCTTCTGGGCCTGCAAACTCTGGCGCAGCTCCTCTCGCCGTTCGGCCACGGCCTTGAGCCTTGGAGCCAGTTGATCGCGCTGCATAAATGGCAAGGCAATCGCGAGGCTACCGAGGAACATACCAATGGCGCCCAGTGTCATGATGATGTTACCGGGGTCGAAAATCGCTTTTGCAAATTCATCCATATCGTATGCGCCGCTAAATCTTGAAGTTGATCATTTTGGCCATCACCGTAATACCGATAGCCATACTGACGATGCCGCCAACAATCATCACGTTGCCGGTCGAGGTGGTAAACAAATCGGACATGTATTCGGGGCTGGTCAACCATAGAATAGCCCCCATGCCAAAGGGCAATGACCCGATGATCGTCGCCGTCGTGCGCGCCTCCGCTGACATTGCCTTGACTTTGTCCTTCATCGCTTTGCGCGCCCTGAGAATATTTGTCAGGTTGCTGAGCGTCTCGGCGAGGTTGCCACCGGTTTCCTGCTGGATGGCCAGAACAATTGTGAAGAACTTGAACTCCGGAACACCGATCCGGCCAGCGGCACGCTCCAGTGAGTCGGCCATCGAAAGACCGAGGCGAATGCCTTCGGTAATCTGGCGAAACTCACCGGACAGCGGCTCAGGGGATTCCCGGCCAATAATGCTGAGGCACTCGCCCAGCGGCAAACCGGACTTGATACCCCGGACAATGATATCTACCGCATCCGCGAAACCCGCGATGAATTTGTTCTTTCGCTTGTTGGTGAGGTAGCCGAGGAACATGCGCGGCCCGCCGAAACCAATGCCGACGCCCCCGAGAAGAGCAGGAATAATGCCAACCTGCATAAAAAATACGGCGGCCATGATGACCAGCCCCAGAATAACGCTGCCGATATAGTATTGTTTCGCGGTGTAGTTCCCGCCGGCCATCTCCAGACGGTTCGCCAGGGTAATACGCTCGGCACCTTTTTTTCGGTCGCTCTCCATTTCGTCGAGTTTGCCCTGGATCAGCAGACGACGTTGCTGGCCCTTTTTACCGCCTTTTGCGCCGCCCGCTGTGGCACCGGACATACTGACTGCGGCCAGGCGTCTTTTGAAACGGGACCGCGCCCGTCCGCGCATGGCGATCAGCATGCCGAGGCCGATGAAAATTGAAATAAGGACTGTCAGGCCGATGGCCAGATAGAGCGGTCCATTTTCTGATCCGAATATTGCGGGCATTTCAGGCCCCTAATCGACAGCCGCCATGAGCTCGTTCTCCATGCCGTAATAGCGCGCCTTGTCATAGAAAAACGGGCGCAGGCCGGAGGGCTTATGGGAGCCAATAATTTTGCCGTCCTCATCTTCACCTTCATATTCGAAGGTGTAGAGATCCTGAAGGGTGACGACTTCGCCTTCCATTCCAACGACTTCGGTGATGTAGGTGACTTTACGGGAGCCATCACGTAAACGCGAAGCCTGAACAATCATATTTACGGCGGAGGCAATTTGCGTGCGCATATTCTTCAACGGCAATTCGAACCCGCCCATGGCGATCATGTTCTCGAGCCGCGTCAGGGCTTCACGCGGATTGTTGGCGTGAATGGTACCCATTGAACCATCGTGGCCAGTGTTCATGGCCTGCAGCATATCCAGTGCCTCGGCGCCACGGATTTCACCGAGAATAATGCGGTCGGGCCTCATACGCAGGCAATTCTTGACGAGATCAGTCTGGCTGACTTCGCCTTTGCCCTCGAGGTTGGGGGGCCGGGTTTCAAGCCGCACAACGTGATCCTGTTGCAGCTGGAGTTCAGCCGCATCCTCGACGGTGATAACGCGCTCGCCTTCGCCAATCTGGCGGCTCAGGCAGTTCAACAACGTGGTCTTGCCACTACCGGTACCGCCAGAGATCAGGATGTTCAAACGGCAACCCGATGCGATTTCCAGAACTTTCGCCGCCTTGGGTGTCATGCTGCCCCATTCAACCAGGCGGTCCAGGGTAATCGTGTCAGCCTTGAATTTACGAATGGTCATAATTGGACCATCGATGGCGAGGGGCGGCACGATGACGTTCACACGACTGCCGTCGGCAAGACGGGCATCACAAATCGGGCTCGATTCATCAACGCGACGGCCCACAGCACTAACGATCCGGGTGCAGATATTCATCAACTGCGCATTGTCGCGAAAACGCACATCCGACAGCGTAACTTTGCCGTCAACTTCGATGTAGGTCTTCTCCCAGGTGTTGACCATGATGTCAGCGATATCATCACGTGCCAGCAAAGGCTCCAGTGGACCAAGGCCGAGGATATCGTTGATGATATCATTGATCAGCGTTTGTTGTTCGGTTGCTGACAAGACCAGGTTCTTGACGCTGATGATCTCGCCAATGATATCGCTGATCTCGGTCCGCATGGTTTGCGGATCCAGTTTGCTGAGCTCGGTTAGATCAATCGATTCAACCAGCGCTGAAAAAATACCGATTTTGGCTTCTTCGAGCGAATTGTCGTGTGCCTTGTCGAGCGCCTTCGAGGCGTCGCTGGGCTCGGCAGGTGGTGGTGTCGGTGTCGGGGCCGGTTTGGCTGCGACCGGTTCCGGAGCGGGCTCGGGTGCCGGTTCCGGCGCAATCGTGGCGTCTACCGAAACAACGGCGTTCGGGTCATCCTCGTCATACTCGTCTACAACAGCCTCATTCGCCGCTTCGGGTACGGGCGGCGGGGCAACCTCGACCTCCGGCGCGGGAGCCGCAGGATCTGGTGTCGTTGGTAAAGCCTGGCGTTTTCCAAACATGTTTCAGTCTAACCTGATCGTCCCTTAAACGACAAAAGTCCTTTTTTCTTCTTGCGGGCCGCGACATGGCGTCCACTCAGCTTGCGCGCCAGCTCATTGAAGGAGACGGACGGTTTGCTTTTGGCATTTACCTGCCCGACGGGCTGGCCGTTGTTCGCAGCTGTGGCAAAAATAGCCGGATCGTAAGGTACACTCAAGAGCACCGGATCATCTGTTGCCCCTTCGAAATCTTTCTCGGAAAGCTCGGTTTTCCTGGCCTGGCCGATTTTATTGAGCACCACGCGCGCTTTTCGTTCCTCACCACGTTTTTCATTCAAATGCCGCAGCCAGTTTTGCACATCGCGCAACGAGACCAGATCAGGCGTTGCGACAACAACGGTTTCGTCGGCCATGATCAGAGTGTTGGACACCCAGTCGATCCAGCGCGATGGTAAATCGAGCACGACATAGGGTACGCGCTGGCTCATGATATCGATCAATTTGTCCAGCGCCTCACGATCAAGGTCACCCGGTAAATTCAGCGAAGCAGATGCGCCGAGCACGCTCAGATGATCGTCATATTTGATGACGTAGCGGTCAAGCAATTGGTCATCGAGGCGATCAGGCTGGGACAGACAATCGTAAATCCCCTGACGAGCCTCGACATTGAGATTGAGAGCTGCTGTACCAAACTGCAAGTCCAGATCAAGAATGGCAACATCAACTTCATACTCATTGGCCAGTGCATACGCCATGTTCTGGGCGACCGAGCTGCCGCCCGCCCCACCATGTACACCGGTTACTGCGATCACCCGGCCTTTGGGCCGCGCATCAGGATCAGCGATCATGCCGAAAATCGCGTCCACCACTTGTTTGGTCGCCAGCGGAGACGCCATGTATTCGCTGATGCCCATGCGCAACAGGCTGCGATACAGGCTGACATCATTTTGGGAACCGACGACAACGACCCGGGTTCCCGGATCGCAGATTTCGGCCAGGCCATTGAGGCCTTCCATAATATTGTCGGCGCCGCCATCAAATTCCACCATCATGATTTCGGGGGTCGGACGCTCGTTGTAATATTCAATCGCGGCCGTCAGGCCACCTATGGCAATGTGGCCTTCCATTTTGGCGAGACTGCGGTCTTTCAGGGCATCGGCGACGCGCCCACGGTTTTCGTCACTGAGTAAAAAAGCATCAACCGGCATGACGAACGCCCTCCGGTTTTACGCCTGGACCAGCGGAATATCTGAAACTCTTAAACATCAGTTTCCCGTACCTGTGCCAGTGCCAGTGGCAGTACCGGTCGTCGCGGGCGCCGCCGGAACACGCAGGACCCGAATAGCATTATCACCGATTTCGGCATCAGACGGCGACATCCGCCTCATCCGCACCAAATCGGCCGGGTCAACGATCATTGCGCCGAGATTGGATTGCGTGGCACAGCCGAAATTGCTGTGATTGGTATTTGTCGAGCTGAAGGCAGTATCCTTGCTCCAGTCGGGACACGGCGGAAGTTCAGCGATATAACGCAAATATCCCAGTTTCGCAGCGACCGGACCGTCAGGTGCCGAAACCCGTTCAGCAATTTCAAACCGGAGTTCACGGGCCTTCAGTCCTTCTTGCAGCGCAACCGTTTTAAGCGCCTGAATGCGTTCATCGACGACGCCTTTCAAGACACCGTCTTTGCTTAACGTAATCGTGACAGTGCTTTGTCCGGCGGCAATATAACTGGCGAAATAACGTCCCAGTTTGGCGATCTCGCCCATCCCGAGCGCCGCCGATTTACCACTGAAGGAAATCCATGTCACAGCGGTTCCGGTTTTGACGGTCACAGGATGTTTCTGACGATAATCATGTTCTTGTGGTTCAACGATCATCGGAAAGTCATCGGCACAGCCGGCCAGCACGATCGACGCGCCAAGTGCAATCAACGCGAACTTGAGACCTCCGGTCATTTGCCGCATCCCGAATTGCCGGTGAACCTGATATTTAGTTGAATGAGACATGGCGATCATTCCATCACAAATCCGACGGGCCCGTGCGGTTTGCCCGTTGGTGGTTTGGTGCCCTTGCGCCCGTAGGAAGAATGCAGACGGCCCAGCAGATACATGTCGCTGTCACTGGCAGCGGCAAAGCCGTCAGACGGCATGACCAGGGCGCGGTCCGCAATGGGTCGGACCAGGAAGGTCGACACCGTAATGACCAGTTCGGTTTCGGCCTTGGTGAACGCTGTGCTGCGGAAAAGAGATCCGAGAATCGGTAATTCTGCGAGCCCTGGAAAGCCGTTAATCGTATTGCTGAAGTCGTTCTGCAGCAGGCCGCCGATGACCATTCCACCACCACTTGCCATCTCGACTGTCGTCTGTGCCCTGCGCGTCCTGAAACCCGGAATTGAGACACCTTGAATAATCACGGCATTGGTCGTGTCAACTTCACTGACTGACGTCGAAACGGCGAGATTGATACGACCGGATTCAAGAACCGTCGGTGTAAAATTCAATTCAACACCAAAATCGCGGAAGGTAATTGTCAGATTTCCGTTAGTGTCCAGACCCGCCGGCACCGGAATTTCACCACCGGCGAGAAAACTTGCCGATTGTCCCGAAAGAGCCGTGAGATTTGGCTCGGCCAGGGTCTTGACCAGACCTTCTGTTTCCAGGGCGTCCAGGGCGAGCGCCAGATTGTTGAACGGGCTACCGGCAAACAATCCAAAACGAATTGAACCGTCGGATTGCGGACCGACAACGCCGGATCTGGTCAGCGGCGTGAGAAAGTTCGGTCCCGTCCCGGCAACATTACCGGACTGGCCGATAATGCCACTGATACCGAGACTCTTGGAGACGGAACGACGGACTTCCGAAATACGTACCCTGAGCATAACCTGCTGCTCGGCCAGAACCTGAATACGGTTGAGAATTTGACTGTCGGCGGCAACAAACCGTCGCGCCAGATCTCGGGCGTAGGATGAGGCCCGGGGCGAGCGCACCTTACCAGTGAGAACAATGTTGCCCTGCACTGACGTGACAGTGATATTTTCCTCCGGCAGCAACATTCTCAGCATTGATTTGAGCTCAGACAACTCCTGCGCAACAACAATATTGAGGCTGTAGATGACCTGTGACGCGCCGTCCAGCAAGACGACGTTTGTCGTGCCTGCCGCACGTCCAAGCATGTATATCAGTTTGGGTGATTTGACGATAACATCGGCGACGGTCGGCTGTGAGACGATCACGTCTTTCACGTTGATCGGCATGCGTAGAAGCTGCGCGCGTCCGACCGGCAGTCGAATTGTACGCGGCGTTTCCGACGGTGCACCAAGCGCACTTTCAGTCAATGGTGTCCCGGTTGCGTTAATGATCTTGTTGGTCCCGGCGCCATTTGCCGTCATGACGACACCACTGGACTGGGCCCTGGCGTAATCGGTAACTGTACCAATCATCAAAAGGCTGGCAACCAGCATTGCGCCGGCTACGGTGACACTTCGCATCATCAATTTATTCGGCAGACGCTTGTGGCAAGCGACCCCTGGCATATGGCCGCTCATTGGATTCCCTTAAACTTCAATATCTGAACTTTGCCGGCGCGATCAACGCGCACGGTCGCTGGCTCCGAACGTTTCACCGGCGCTACTTTGACGACCGGGCTTGCGACTTTCGGCTTTTCGGATTTTTTCGATGCTTCCTTCTCCGGTTCGGGCAGGTTTCTCTCAACCTTGACTGTCTTTCCTTTGGTTGTCGAAGGTTTTTTGGCGACAGTAACAGCCGGTTTCGGTTTGGGTTTGGGTTTCGGTTTGGGCGCGGGTTCAACCTTTGTGACCGGGGCCGGCGTTACTGATTTTTTGGGCGTCGGAGTGGCCATCGTCTTTGGCCGCGGTGCCGAGCGATTGACAATCATCGGCATTTTTTCCGCTGGACGCACGACGGCTACCGGTTTGGCTTCAGGTTCCGCCGTGTTGGTAATCCAGCGATCAAGCCGAAATTCCGCTTCAGCTGCCCTATTCATGTCATGTACATGGGCTGCAAGGCCGCCCCGCATCGATGAGAGGATTTCGAGATCTGTCGTAAATTCGTAATTTCGGGGTGTGGGCACTTCATCTACCTGCACGTGACTTCGCAAGGCCAGGTACAGTTTGCCCATGCGTCGCGCATTGGCGAGGATTTCAACTTGTTTCGCCGTTACCTCCAGGGTCGCCGACTTCGGCTTTTTCTGCTTCTGGCCTTCTTTTTCGGAATTCTGATTGATCGCGATAACCCGGATATTACGCAAAATGGTTTCGCTGACTTTGCGCGAATTGGCAGAATTTCTCACCTGGCGACGGATGTCCTGATCGGGGATCGTAATTGTGGATGTCAATATGATGTCGACACGATCGCCCGGCGTCACAAATCCGGCGACACCGACGATAGGATCTATCTTGATAGCCACTGCGCGCATACCCGGTTTCAGGCCCGAGGCAACAAATCCTTTTTCGCCCTCCCGGTACATCAGTTCAGCCGTTAGCGGGAAACCGTTCTTGACACCGCGTCGCAATACCGCACCGTCGAATTCCTTGTCGAGGCCAGACCCCTTGAGAACAAAGTCCTTACGCAAACCTGATTTTGGCCAGGCCTGCCATTTGAAATGTTCTTTCAATTTGAGGACGGTTCCGCCGTCGAGATCATCTTTGGCGACCAGAACGCGCTCGGCAGGTATGACCTCGCGAACTGCATTCGATTTCGGGGCCTGAGAACCGAGAAACTGCTGGATCAGAAATGCCGTCAGGACGGACACGGCGAGCGCCGCGACAACGATAATGATCGTAGTCAATCGCATATCATGTCTATCCAGTCAGACTTACCACAAGTCTATGTCAAAAAAGGCTTTTTACACATTAGAAGATATCTCTACTCTCATTCTGGAGCAACCCCGCCTATGCAACTGCCAGGCCCGCTAAGGTATTGGGAAAAGTAAATATTCCAGCGGCACAAATCGCCAATCCATAAGGAATGCCCTGCCCCTCAGTCGTCAGACGCGAATACCATCCTCTTTCAAGCAACCAGTCAGGTACGGGAACGGGCATTTTCCGAAATATGAAAACCCCCGCAGCCAGCACGCCGCCAAATATTGCGATGAGCAATAAAAACACGACAAGGTTTGGCCATCCAACCCAGATGGCGCTGACTGCAATCAATTTGACGTCGCCGCCGCCAATCATGCCCAAATTGTAAATCAGGAATCCTGTGACGAAAACGCAAGCCCCCAAACCCAAACGCAGCGCTATCACGCTGACCGACAATCCGACGACCAGCCCATAAACGACGAACCAGACTGCCAGAACAACTGAAATCCAGTTCGGGATACGTAATGACAAAACGTCACTGAAGGCGGCGACAATCAGTGCCACCGGATAGAGGTACGCAAAAGCTTGACCGCTCATCCAAATAACCGTTACTTATCAACGGTGTCGGCGAGAACGGTCAACGGAGCACGCGCTCCGCCGACCGAGCCACCAGCGCCAGGCGCTACCCGGATGCGTTTTGCAAGCCACCTGAGACATTATTGAACAGATTTGTTAAATCTGTACCGACAGTCGTGATAACAGCAATAATCACAACAGCGATTAAACCGGCGATCAGGCCATATTCGATAGCCGTAACACCGCTATCGTCCTTCAGGAACGTGCGAAATTTTTTAAGCATGCCTAACTTTACCTCCAAAATTGGTCTTTAATCCACGACGGGATACAAAGTCGTAAATTCCCCGCTTGAGACCATAGTGTACATTTACACATAAAAAATATGGCTCAAATGATTAACGTTGTCTATATGCGTTTAGAATCATGGCCTTGGAATAATTTGGCCTTCCAGCGGATTCCCCTCACTAATTGCATGGATGGTACAGTTTCTGCCCTTTTCAAAGGCAAGATGAACAATATTCAGAAATCAAATAAATTGTTTTTCGGCAGTGTTTTATCTGTCGAAATTGTCCCTAAATCCGACTTTTCACATATTTTCACTCAATCGAGTCAGGTGGCCCTGGCTAATAAGTTCAAATACCCGCGCTCGAGTTCAGGCTGTTGGCTTGCAAGTGAACCCTTCATGTCTCTATTGTCTGAGGCTACTACAGGGTGAAGATCAGTAATGTGCCCCTTGATATTTGAAGGCTTGGCGTTCGGTATTTTTGGACATGCGTCATTCTGATTTTTTATTACTACTGATATTATTTCCGGGTTCTACTGACGCCGGTATTTTTGGATTTGCAGGAATGGCACCGAAAAAAGGATTTACTGCGATATGCGATTTTTGATTGCTGACCGCAACCAGCTTTTCAATCGTCTTGTGAAATTGAAGTTGGAGAAGTGGGGCCACACCGTAGACATCGCCATGAGCGGCGACGAGGCGTGGAAGGCCCTGGATCGCCACTCCTATCGCGCTGTGATCATGGACTGGGGACTGGACGATATTGATGCGCCCGCGCTTTGTCATCGCATTCGCAGCCTTGGAAGGCCCCGTTACACCTACATCATGTTCTACAGCGAGCAAAACGACCATGACAGTATGGTCGCGGCCTATGAAGCCGGTGCCGACGATTATTTGATCAAACCTTTCAATCCACAGCTTTTGGCGCTCCGTATCAAGACAGGCAAGCGCATGCTTAACCTCGAGGACGAGCTTCGTGAACTTGCGAGCTACGATCCTTCGACCGGTCTCATCAGCTACGCGACTTTCAAAAGCTTTTTTGCGACGTTTCTGTCGGGCGCCATTCGCCATGATATGAGCGGTACCGTCCTGTTCCTCCACCTTCAAAATTTCAGGGACGTCGAGCAGGAGTTTGGCGGTATAGCTGCTTCAAAGTTGATGATTGAAATTGCCAACAAATTGTCGAGTACAATCAGGTCGAGTGATCTGGTTGCCAAAGTCGACGACGATCATTTCTGCATATTGCTGCCGCAAACACCCGAGGCAAATATCCAGCGCGTCATACAGAACATGGGCGATCACCTTGCAGGTGCAAGCGTTATCGCCGGCGCGTCCACTATAGAGCCGGTGATCGAGGCCGAGATCGCCGCCTATCCGGTCGAAGGGCTTTCTGCAGATGACATTCTGGCACCCGAAAACAGAAATTCAGCCGGTAGTGTGATGATCGACCCCAGTGAAGCGCAGACCGGATAAGGGCAGGAATATCGGGCAATTCTAAATTGATTTGTGTGCGTGTGCACTCTGAATGGCAATCTCACCACGCTCGCCAGGCATCCAGATTGTGGCCGTCGTCCCGATGCCCAGTTCACTTCTTAGATATAATTGTCCACCGTGCATTTCGATCAGGGAATGAACCAGCGGCAAGCCAAGCCCGGTGCCATCGAATCTTCGCTCCATCGTACTCTCGACCTGGCCGAATACGGATAGCGCTTTCGGGATATCGGCAGGTGCCATTCCAATTCCGGTATCATGGACCGTCATATCGAGACCGCCTTCACTGTCGAGGCTGGCGATAAGTTTGACGCGCCCCCCTTCTGGCGTGAACTTCACCGCGTTGGACAGCAGATTGAGCAGCATCTGTTTGACAATTCGCTCGTCCGCCCAGAACCTCGGCAATCCATCCTGAACTTCCCTGTCGAGTTGCAGTCCTGCCTGCGAGGCGTTCTCTGAGAGTAAATGCAAACATTCATCGACGACATCGGGGATCGAGACAAAATCTTCATGAAGTTCAAATTGACCGGCTTCAACTTTCGACAAGTCCAGAACATCATTGATCAGACCAAGAAGATGATTACCCGACCGAACAATATCGCCGAGGTAACTACTTTGACGGTCGTTGACGTCGCCCACATAGCCCCGTTCCATCATCTCGGCGAAACCGATAACCGCGTTCAGCGGCGTCCTGAGTTCATGGCTCATGTTGGCAAGAAACTCTGATTTCGCCTGGTTTGCGCCTTCTGCCTCCCGGATCGCAGCGTGCAGTTTGGCCTCTGATTCCTTGCGTTCCGTGATATCGACCAGGCTTACCTGAATGGCGGGCTCGCCCTCCCATTTGACGAGACTGGAGCGGTTTTCGAGCCAGATCTTTACGCCGTCCTTGCGAATTCCCTGATGCTCGAGGGCATGAGGTGCCGGACCACCGGCCTCGCGACTTTTGGCGATATTTCCCAAACGCGCATTTTCATGCGGCGGCAAAAGGTCGCTAAAACTTCCCAGATCAATAATTTCGTCTGGCGTCTCATAGCCGAAGATATCTGCGCAGGCCTGATTGCAGATGACCGGGATCATGTCGCGATGCAAGACAATCCCCTGAATGGATTTATCGAATACATCCCGATAGCGCTCTTCGCTGCGCTCGAGTTCTTTCTCTCTGGTTCTGGCTTCGGTAATGTCGCTGAGAACGGAAACAAATCCACCACCTTCAACGGGTCGTTTTGTCGACCGGGTCCAGTTGCCGTTCGTGCTTTGATACTCGCGGACCGACCCTGCGTCATAGACAGAATCAAGTTGCCATTTAACGGCCTCGGCGATTGCCTTTTCGCCCTGTATGTCTCCAAATATGCCCGACCTGACATCAATCTCGACAAGTGTATCCAGCAGGACGCCGGGCAAAACGTACGGCGAAATCTCGCTGCCAAATCCGTAACGGTAAACGTCATTGCAGACAATAAGTTTGCGCTTTTCATCGTATAAGGCAATGCCATCCTTGATCGCCTGTACGGCTTCGGCGAAATGCCGATAGTGGGCGAGGTCTTTTTGTTCCGCTTCCACTTCAGGTGTTACATCAACAACGGTTCCGCGATAGCCCTGAAACTCGCCGTCCGAATCAAAAACGGGTGAGCCGGAACTTCTCCGGTACCGGACATTGCCCTCGCTATCCTGCAAGGCATAGCGCAACCCTCGAAACGGGCGCCGGGCTTCCATGGTTTTGTAGTGTTCCGCCCACTTTTCGACCCGGGATTTTTCAAAATCCGGCAAAATCTGATCAAATACTGTTGACCGGGCCAGACCGATTACATCGATCCTGGTAAATCCGGTAACCTTGCCACTCTTCTCTTCAAAAAAAGTGTAGCGATGTTCAGCGTCGGTTTCCCAGACCCAGTCATAAGCCGTATCGTGCGATCGGTCGCCGCTATCATCAGCAACAAGTGCCGAACCCCTGCTGTTCGCGGCACCTGAAACCTCGACCAGAATACAGGCACCAACCTGATCTACGGTGATCGGCGTGAATTCGCATTCGGCACTTCTCCGGTCGTCGTCGAGGCCGATATTCAAAGGACCATCCGTGATGCCCGGCAAGGCCTTCCTGAGTTCGTCAATCGACAAGGGCGTATCGTCAGGATGGGCCACGCGGAACGGCATCCCCTCGAACTGTTCAAGTTTTTTGAAATTCCAGAATCTGATTGCCACTCTGTTTGCCCAGAGGACCGACCCGTCGCCACAATTCCAGACCCATACCGGGCGTCGAAGTAATTCCAAAGCTGAAAAATCTGAGTCAGAAACCACGTCTTTGTTCAATGTTCACCGACTTTATTTGCTGGTCATCACCCAAACACCATCCCAGTCTTTAGGCTTGGATTTTTTCAGATGCTGGCAACGTTCTATATAGGTTTCGCTCAATTTGTCCATCGGGTTGGCCTTGAGCGTTTCCTTGAAGGCAGAAATCGCCTTGTCCCAATGCCCCTCGTGGTATTGTTTGCGGCCCTCGGTGAAATAATTAACGACGTCCATCAAGTTCGGGCAGGTCTCATCGGTGTGATAATCCAGAACTTCAAAAACGCGCACAGGCTCCGTCTTGCCTTTGACGACGACATCATCGATATCGCGAATTCGGTAAGTTCCCTTGAGTTTGACCTTGGTATTTTCACTGATCAAAATTCGCGCCGAGTACTGTTTGCAGGCACTTTCCAATCGAGCCGCCAGGTTCACACCGTCGCCGATCATCGTGTAATCCATGCGCTTGGGTGAACCGATGTTGCCTGAAACGACGTTTCCGGTATTAAGACCAATGCCCATATCGACGGGGCGCTGGCCAGCCTCGGCGCGTTTCTCGTTCCACGTCCACATATCCGCGATCATGGAAATCGACGCCCGCACGGCCCGGTCCTCATCATCGTCATGGGCGATCGGCAAGCCAAAGCCGGCCATGATGGCATCGCCAATAAACTTGTCGAGCATGCCTTCTTCGCGCGAAATGCAATCGACCATGATGGTGAAGTAGTCGTTCAACAAACTGACCGTGCCCTGGGCACCAAGTTCCTCGGTGAGCGTCGTAAAGCCGCGAACATCCGAAAACAGCACGGTTGCCTCGACATTGGTGCCGCCCAGAATGTCCTCGCTGCCTTCCATCAACTGATCGGCCAGACCCGGATCCATGTAGCGCGACATCGTCGACTTCATGCGCTTCTCACTGGAGATATCCTCGAACATCAACATGGTGCCGAGACTTTTGCTCTCGGTGCTGATCAGCGGCATCGTTGTGAAGTTGACAGACAGGCTTTCATCATTGGCAAACAACTCGGCGTCCATCACGACTTCGGATTCGCCGTCTTCCGCCACCCGGGCAATTTTTTCGAGCACCCAGGCGTTTTTGCCGGTGAAAAATTCCTCGGCGACCTGGCCGATAATATCGCTCTGCTCAACGTGCAGGATTTGCAGGCCGGCCGCGTTACAAGTCACAATCTTGCTGTCCTCATCCAGCGTGATCACGCCGTTCGACATACTTTCCAGCATGCTCTCGTTGTAGTTCTTGATATTCTGTACATCGTCAAACAACTGGGCATTTTCGAGCGCGATGGCGACTTGTGCCGTGAACGCCTTCAGGCGCGATTCGTCTTCATCGTCAAAAGGTCCACCTCGCTTGTTGAGCACCTGGGTTACGCCAATAACCTTGCCGTCCTTGTTGGTCACCGGGACGGCCAGCATCGACCGGGTGAAATAGCCGGTCTGTTTGTCGAAGGCCGGATTAAAACGAAGATCAGCGTAACAATGCGGAATGTTGACGGTTTTGCCCGAGGTAAACACCGCACCTGCGATGCCGAGATGATTGGGCAGGCGAATTTCACCGATTGAGGCGCCCATGGCCACGCGAGAGTACAATTCGTCCGTCTTCTCGTCGTTCAGGAACAACGTGCCGCGATCAGCCATCAACATGCGCGTGGCTTCGGCCATCACTTTCTGCAGCAGTGAGCCCAGATCCAGTTCCGACGTCACGTCGGATACGATGTCGAGGAATTCCATTTCCTGCTCGCGCGTCTTTTGCATGCGCTCGACATACTGTGTGCTTTGAAGCGCGACCGAGGCTTGCTCGGTCATGCGCTCCAGTAGCATCAAATCGCCTTTGGTGAAGCGCCCCTTCTTTTTGTTCAAAACCTGACAGGCGCCGATGATTTCGCCTTTGACCGTGCGTACAGGCACACACAATACACCGCGCGTGATGAATCCGGTCTGTTCATCGATTGCCCGATTGAACCGGTCGTCCTTGTAGGCGTCAGAAATATTGACAGCCTCGCCCTGACTGAACACCCAGCCGGCGATGCCGGTATTATTGAGGATGCGGATCTCGCGCTGGAAACTGCCTTGAGCAAATCGTGAATAAAGCTCGCCCGTCGTCGCGTCATTGAGGAACAGGGTGCCGCGTTCGGCGTCCAGTTCCCATGTCGTCATCTCGACCAGGGTTGAGAGAACCTCGTCGAGTGATTCGATCGCTGAGATCCGGCGCGACAGATCAAGCAGTAATTCAGCCTGGCGCAACCGCTCTATTTCACTCAGCCCATGACCGTGATCATGCATGGCACTGGCGTCTGCTTCAGTCACAGCAACAGAAGGCGCCGGACGGCCCGGTTTGGCTGCAGGTTTCTTCGCCCTCGATTTGGGTTTTGCTTTCGATTTGGCGGAGGCCTTCGGTTTTTTTGAGGCGACGACAGTTGGCGTCGAGGCACGCTTGGCCGCAGATTTGGGCGATTTACTTTTTGCCACGCTGCGCCCCTTTCGCTGCCTGCTTCGGCTTTTTCGATGCCGCAGCAGGTGCTGACGGGCGGCTCTCCAGGTCGTCTCTCAGCACCGCGATCATATCCTGCAAATGTTTGTTCTCGTCGCGATGGTCACGCGTCATGTTTTGAATTTGTTCTTCGAGACGAGCGTTATTGGTTTCCAATTCATCTCTCAGGGATTGCGCCGTCTTGCGCAACTGTGAAATTTCGTCGTTGGATGTCGAAATCGCCAGCTGTACGGCTTCATCCTTTTCGTAGCGTACAGTTTCCAGTTCGTCCCGCAGCGCCTGAGCCGTCGCCCGAAGCTGGGCGATTTCATCGTTGGCTGCGGTGACCGCCTGTTGAACGGCCTCATCTTTTTCAAACCGCATGCTTTCGAGCTCATCGCGCAACTTGACCGCCGTCGCGCGTAATTGACTGATTTCGTCATTGGAAGTTGATTTGGCCTGCTGGACAGCTTCTTCGCGATCAAAGCGCATGCTTTCCATATGATCACGCAAAACCTGAACGTTTGTTCTGAGCTGGCCGATTTCATCATTCGATTCGGCGACCGCGTCTTGAACTCTTTCCTCAGTCGCGTACTGGGCGCGTTCGAGCTCATCGCGCAACGTATGAACGGTTGATTTGAGATGGCGAATTTCGGTTTCAGCGACGTAAAGCTGATCGGCAGGCACATAATCAGCGCCGATCCCGGTCTGCTCCCCTGCGCCGGCAACCGGCGGCATTACGCGTCCTTCACCCTGAATATCCCGGCTCTCCGACATATGTCGTCACATCCCTGTCTGGTCCCCTGGAGCCCTGATTATGGCACCAAAGACTGATGATCATGTGTTGGTGACCTTGGTGTCAAGTCACGGCAGCCGCGATTTTGCCTTAAACCGCAGAAAAATCAGGCAAATTTCACCTGATCAACCTCCAAATCGGGGCTATTAAAGGATTGAAATGGTTAACTTTCTGCTTCTTTTTGCAGTTGGAGCGTGATCCAGTCGACCATCGAATGGGTCTGGTATCCCTTTTCGATAACAAATTCGAATACCTTTTTGAAAACAGCGGGTTGGCCGTATCCAGGCATCCGGGCGACTTCCTTTTTGTCGGGCGTGAAGAAGACGATTGTCGGTGTTCCCCTGACTTGCGAAATTTTGGCCAGTTTTGTTTCCGACATCTTCTTGCCGTCAAAAGAGACCACGTCGGTATCGCCATGCATGTCAAACGTCACGACATAAAAGTTCTTTGCAATGTAATTGGCGATATCCGGAATCTTGAGATTAACTTCATGCATTCTATCGCAATAGTGGCAAAAAACCTGCTCCCAAATTACTGCCAGTGCCTTGCCGTCGGCCGCCGCCAGGGCGAGGTCTTTGGACAGGTCGCCGGTCGATTTTTTGATCCAGGGTTCCCAGCGAATGCTTTTGGTGTCCGCCGATGCCAATTGCAATCGCGACTCGGCCTGCGCGACCGAGCTGGCGGCCACGCCGAGTGACAAGGCAACGACCAATCCTGTGACGAACGATATAAAACGCATGTACCCAGACTCCCGATCAAATATTCAGGCGATTATGGCGGCCTGCGCTGATTTGACAATCCACCACGGCTTTTTATCGCAATAATTTGAAGGGCCGTTATCCGGCGGAAACCAGGCGCTCGATATTGTCGTGGAACCAGCCCAGGCCCTGCTCGAAGCGGCCAAAATTGACGTGATCATGAGCCCTGGAACGGACACCGCTTTGAACGGACTCCGCCATTTCAAAGTCTTCGTCCAGGGCGCCAAACAGGATATCGATATTCTTCTGCCAGTGCTCGCGTGCCTTGTCGCTTGTCGGCTGTTCCGGCACAAGGGTATAGGCATCGACGACGACATCGTTGATGCCGTCGGGATAGCCGTGGAAAACCCCCATATGATCGGGCTGCACCAGGATCATGGTATTGGGAAAAATGACATAGAGGATGTTGCAGTGTTCGCGCAGCGAGCAAGTGTCGTCAGCAGTATCTTTCAAATCCATGATCGTTGTTTTTGGAAACAGATTACGCTGATGCAGATCAAACTTTTCGCTCACGCCGACATTGTTGAGAAAGATCGGCGCAATGGTGCTGGCGTGGGCGGTGCGTACATGATAGCCCTCGAGGAAGGTATCAATCACCAGCTTCCAGTTGATCTTTTTGGCAAACCGCCGGGGCTTGTAATGAACATGGCTGTCCAGCGACCAGCCCGCCAGATCGGCGTCCATATCGCCGAGGAAGGCATCAAGATCAAGTTCAGACGCCGGGTCCGGCTGCACCCAGATGAAGCCGTGGCGTTCCTCGACACTGAGTTTCTTGAGTCCATGTAACTCGCGGCTCAGTTCGGGAAAACCTTCAGCACCGGGAATGCCTTTTAACTGGCCCTCAGCGTCATAGACCCAGCCGTGATAGCGGCAGACAAATTTATTGCGGCCCTTGCCACAGGCATCCCATTCAAGCCGTGCCCCCCGATGGCGGCAGACATTGATAAAGGCGTTGAGCCCGCCGTCGTCGCGCCGCACGACCAGCAGGGGCTGCTGCCCCGCCTCAATGGTAAAAAAGTCTCCGGTGTCCGGAATTTGCGAGCCATGGCCGACAGCGCGCGGCAGACGACCGAAAATCTCCGCGCATTCGGTCTCATAACGCTCAGGGTCCGAATAACGCGTGACCGGCAACTGCCCGGCTTCCGCCACCATGTCTGTGGTCTTGTCGTCGACGTAGCCGATGACACGCCGGATCAGATCCAGCTCGACCTGACGATCCATCAGCCCAGCACCGAAAAACTGCTGTCTGCGTTGATCTCGCGCAAGCGAGAGAACGTCGCCAGATCAATCGTCCGGTCCATGACCGTCAGGTGAAAGGCCATCGGACTGGCATCGTGATCGGCACCACCTTCAACGTAATCGACCAGTTCATTCATTATCGCGCCAACGACAGGCGCATTCTTGAACTGGTTGCCGCTCGTGCCGATCGCCATGTAATAGCCATCGACGCTGGAGCGGTCATAAATCGGAATCCAGTCCTCCGTCACATCATAAAGATCAACCACACCTTTCATCTGCGAGGGAATGCCGAGGCTCGGGACGCGCTGAGCTTGACGCAGGGCTTGCGTGCGCCATTGTTCGGTGAAGTTGCGGTCAAAGGTGTCAGGGTCAACGACCTGGTGCTCATCACAGGTCGGGTCTTCGCTGCCGACCAGAATGTGATTGCCGATTTCAGGCCGGGCGTAACACGAGATATCACTATCCGAGATCACCATGCCATCCTGTTCAAAATTAAAGCCTGTCGGCGACGGCACATGCACGACTTCCTGGCGCAGCGCCTTCGTGGTGATTTTCATGTCGTCCGCGGCACCGGCCATCTCGTTGACGATATTGGAATGCGGCCCGGCGACATTAATCACCACTGGTGCGTCATACGTGGTCCCATCTTCCAGCACGACGCCGGTCACACGACCGTTTGATTGCGGAATTTCTGTGACGCGCTTGCCAAAAACAAATGTCGCGCCATGCGCTTCGGCGGCGCGCTGCAAATTGTGCGCCGACAATTGAGGATCGTTGATGTAACCACCGTGCGGGAAGAAGACCCCGCCCGTAAGATCACCCCCGGTCGGCTCGCCAAAACCATCGTCTTCCGGCAGTTTGGCCGGTTCAAATTTTTTGAGGTCCATGATCGGCAGGCGTTCGGTAACCTTTGCCGCGTCCCAGTGTTCGTAGGGGATTTCGAGTTCATCCATAATCGCTGTGACTTTGGACAATTGGTCGTTGTGGTTGGTCTTCATCACCAGACAACCGGTTTCGTGGAACTTGACCAGGCCTTTTTCGTCCTCAACGCCGAGATAATTTGCCCAGTCTTTCCAGCGGTAATAGCCTTCGTTGGCCAGTGCCGATCCGTCCACGGTCGAATAATAGACCCGGATAATCGCGCAGGAATTACTTGTCGAGCCATAACCCGCTGTCGGCAACATATCGACGTTCAGGGTTTTCTTGCCCGCCTTCGTCATTTCAAATGCAATCGCCGCGCCGATAACGCCGGCACCGATTATTATTGCGTCGTAGTTATTTGTCATGGTTCTTTCTGAATTGCCGAATATCCGTTCACCCTTATACGTCATTCCCGCGACGGCTTGAGGTGAAAATTAGTTCCCTTCCGAAAAACAGGCGTGATAGCGTCGGTCCCGAATTTAACAGTTAACACGTGGAGATTAAATTTGGCCAGACGCGGCACATCCAGAGCGGGACGGCGGCGACGGGAAGCGGCGACATCGACTTTTCGCCAGCTACCTTTTCGCCAGATTCAAAACCCTTATCCGCCAACCAATCTGCTCAGCGACGATCAGGTTGAAAGTGTGCATGAAGCGTCGCTCGACGTGCTTGAAAACATCGGCATTAATTTTTTACTGGAGGAGGCCCGCGATCTTCTAAAAGCGGCCGGTGCCGAGGTCGAACCGGGGACAACACGAGTGCGCTTTGATCGCCATATGGTGATGGAGTGGGTCGACAAGGCTCCACAGTCCTTTACCGCCCACGCCCGCAACCCTGCGCACAATCTTCAGTTTGGCCCGGGCTTCATCAATTTTTCGATGATCGCCAGCCCACCCAATTCAAGCGATATGGAAAAGGGTCGGCGCACCGGAAACTTCGAAGATTTCTCCGATCTGGTACGGCTTGGTCAAACGCTCAACATCGCGCATCAGTTCGGAGGCTATCCGGTTGAGCCCATCGATCTGCACCCGGGCATTCGCCACCTCGTCGCTGAAAGCACGATCTATAAACTGTCAGACAAATTTTCCGCCGGGTATTGCCTTGGTCGCGAGCGTATTCTAGATTCGATTGAAATGGCGCGGATTGCCCGTGGTGTCAGCCGCGAGCAAATGTTGACGGAGCCCTCGATCCATTCCACCGTCAATGCCAATTCACCGCTGCAGTACGATATCCCGATGCTGTCCGGCATTATCGAAATGGCCCGGATGAACCAGCCCATCGTCATCACGCCATTCACTCTGGCCGGAGCCATGGCACCCGTGACGATTGCCGGTGCGGTCGTGCAACAAAATGCTGAAGCCCTCGCCGGTATCGCCTTTGTCCAGATCGTCAGTGCGGGATGCCCGGCGGTCTACGGCGGCTTTACCTCAAACGTCGACATGCGCTCCGGCGCGCCGGCCTTCGGCACACCTGAATACGCCAAGGCCGTCTTCATGGGCGGGCAACTGGCGCGGCGTTATGGCGTGCCGTATCGATCATCCAATGTGAACGCATCGAACGCGCCTGACGCGCAGGCAGTCTACGAATCCCAGATGTCGATCTGGCCTTGCATGATGGGCCAGGCGACCCTGGTCAAGCATGCGCTGGGCTGGCTTGAAGGTGGTCTCTGTGCATCGTTCGAAAAGGTTATCATCGATGCCGAGATGCTGCAGATGGCATCGGAATTCCTGCAACCCATCCAGATCAACGACGCCGAGTTCGGTATTTCGGCGATGGAAGAGGTCGGACCGGGTGGACATTATTTTGGTGCCGCCCATACCATGGAGCGCTATGACACGGCTTTTTATGAACCCATCCTGTCGGACTGGCGCAACTTTGAAACCTGGGAGGGTGACGGCGCGGTTGATGCCACCACCCGGGCCCATAAAATCTACAAAAAACTTCTGGCGGAATACACGTCTCCGCCAATGGATGCCGCGATTGCCGAAGAGCTCGACGCCTATGTCGCTCGACGCAAGGAAGAGGGCGGCATACCCACCGATTTCTAAACAAGGATCATTTAGATGAAATCTCATGCCCAGGTCGTGGTCATTGGCGGCGGTGTCGTCGGCTGCAGCGTTCTCTATCATTTGACCAAATTCGGCTGGAAAGACGTCCTGCTGATTGAACGTTCCGAGCTGACATCGGGATCAACATGGCATGCAGCAGGTGGTTTTCACACGCTGAACGCCGACCCCAATATTGCCGCGTTGCAAGGTTATACGATCAAGCTCTACAAGGAACTCGAAGAGATCAGCGGCCAGGCCTGTGGCCTGCATCATGTCGGCGGCATTACCATCGCCACAGACAACGACCGCATGGATCAGCTCAAGGCCGAGCGTGCCAAACATCGTTATATGGGTCTGGAAACGGAAATCCTCGGCATCGACGAGATCAAGAAGTTTTGCCCGGTGATCAATACCGACGGCATGGTCGGCGCCTTGTACGATCCGCTCGATGGCCACCTCGATCCCTCGGGCACGACGCACGCCTATGCCAAGGCCGCCCGCATGCAGGGCGCGGAAATCGCCTTGCGGACCAAAGTCGAGGAATTGATCCAGAAATCAGACGGCACGTGGGACGTCGTCACGTCCGAAGGTACAGTGAACACTGAATACGTCGTCAACGCCGCCGGTCTGTGGGCGCGCGAGGTCGGCGAAATGGTCGGGTTGAACCTGCCGCTTCATCCCATGGAGCATCAATATCTGATCACCGACGATATCCCTGAAGTTTACGAGCGCGATACTGAACTGCCGCACGTCATGGATCCGGCAGGCATGAGTTACTTCCGCCAGGAAGGTCGAGGCCTGGTCATCGGTATGTATGAACAGGACTGTGATCCGTGGGGTGTCGACGGCACGTCATGGGACTTCGGCCACGAATTGTTGCCCAACAATCTCGATCGCATCGCGCCGTCGCTGGAAATGGCTTTCCATCGTTTCCCGGTGCTTGAACGCGCCGGTATCAAGACCGTGATCAACGGCCCCTTCACCTTTGCGCCTGACGGCAATCCGCTGGTCGGGCCGGTGCCGGGGTTGCCGGGTTACTGGTGTGCCTGCGCCGTCATGGCGGGATTCAGCCAGGGCGGTGGCGTTGGCCGTACCATCGCCGAGTGGATGATCGAGGGCGAACCGTCCTCAGATGTATTTGCCATGGACGTCGCGCGTTTCGGCACCTATGCGACAAAGACGTACACCCGCATCAAGGTGACGGAAAACTACCAGCGCCGCTTCGCGATCTCCCACCCCAACGAGGAACTACCCGCTGGCAGGCCACTGCGCACGACGCCGGCCTATGGCATCTGGAAAGAACTGAACGCCGTGTTCGGTTCCGGCTACGGCCTCGAACACGTCAATTATTTCGCGCTGCCAGGCGAGGAGAAATACGAAACGCCGTCTTTCCGTCGCTCCAATGCGCATAAGGCCGTTGGGGAGGAATGCCGGGCTGTGCGCACTGCAGTCGGCATCAACGAAATCCACAATTTCGGCAAATATGAAATCACCGGTCCTGGTGCCGAGGACTGGCTCAACCACTTGCTCGCCAATCGCATGCCCGCCGTCGGCAAGATCGCCCTTAGCCCGATGCTCAACCCGAGTGGCAAGTTGATCGGCGATTTGACGATTTCGCGCCTCGTCGACGAAACCTTCCAGGTCGTCGGCTCTTTCAGTGCCCAGGCTTATCACATGCGCTGGTTCCTTCAGCATCTGCCTGATGAGGGCGTGTCAATCCGGAATATCTCACTCGACCGCATCGGTTTTCAGATCGCCGGCCCGAAGGCACAGGAACTTTTGTCCCGCGTCACCCGCAGCGATGTCACGACTGCCGCCTTCCCGTTTTTGTCCGTGCGTCAGATGGATGTCGGCCAGGCACCGGCGATTGTTTGTCGTATCTCCTACACCGGAGATCTCGGCTACGAAATCTATGTGCCTGCCGATTACCAGACGACGCTGTACGAAGCACTGGCCGAGGCAGGCAAGGACCTGGGGCTTCGTCCCTTTGGCATGCGGGCCATGATGTCGTTGCGGCTGGAAAAAGGATTTGGCTCGTGGTTGCGCGAATACAAGCCCGACTACACGCCGGCGGAAACCGGGCTCGACCGGTTTGTTCGGTTCCAGAAACCGGATTTCATCGGGCGGGATGCAGCCGTTGCACAACGCGACACGCCACCAGATCGCCAGTTGGTGACGATGATTGTCGACGTCGATGATGCCGATGTCCACGCCGATGAGCCGATCTGGCGCGATGACAAGGTCATTGGCTTTGTCACCTCGGGCGGCTATGCCCACTTCTCGGAAAAAAGCGTCGCCCTTGGATTTGTTCCGACCGAAATGATCGCGGACGGCGCTGAATTCGAAATCGAAATTCTCGGCGATATGCGCGCGGCCTCTATCATCAGTGCTCCGCTGTTTGATGCAGATGGCAGCCGGATGAGAGGATGATTTCAATGCGCCATCTCATTGGTGCAGTGCTCCTGTTGACGTTATCGCTTGCTGCTCCCGTAGCAGTCGCGCAAACCTCAAACGCGACGACCATGCGGCATGTCGAGGCCTACGGCGGTTTCGGTGACTGGTTCAGGGCATTCCTGAGTGCCGCGCTTTTGCCCGCTGAACTTAATCAACGCTTTATCGAGTGGGCCGAAAGCCGGGCCGGGAAAATTGCGCCGGTCCTGCTGATGGAACTGGGACGGCGGTCGCAGAAAATTGACCACACCAAAGCGCTGCAATGGCACGCCGCCGGACAACTGCGTTTGAATATCAATCTTTCACAATGCAAAAACGTCGATCTGGTCTGGCCCGGCAAAGCCATCGTCGACAAAATGTCCGATGATCTCGTTAACTATCGTATCGATCACCCGGACGAAGCGCTGGCCGCCGATCAATGGGCTCTTGCCTGGGACGCCGACCAGCCCGCTTCGCCGGTGTCGCCTGCCTGGGATTGCCTGACCGTCATCAACATCTACAAGGCGACGTATCAAAAGCCGATCCGGCAGACATTGCCGTCAGTCGTCTCGGCGGAAATCGGCAAGACAATCCGCATGCAGGAACGCAATAAATTCAAGACCCGCTGACGGGCATGACGACAACGGTGGATCAGATTGACTGACAAGACAGCCCTTGCCTCGATCAGCAAAGCCGAACGACAGGCCTTGCTGGCGCGCTCTGACGTCGCCGGGTTTGCACAATTTGGACTGCATTTTGGCCTCGCTGCGATCGTCGGGACGTTGATCACACTGCGCGTGCCGTGGTGGCCCATCCTGCTGCCGGTCCAGGGGATATTGCTGATTTTCCTGTTTACAGCATTGCACGAAACGATCCACAAAACGGCCTTTCGCCGCCCGCGCTACAATGAAATCGTCGCCGCGATTTCGGGGTTTGTTGTTCTGGTGCCACCGCAGTGGTTCAAGCTCTTTCATTTTGCCCATCACAGGTTCACCCACGATCCCGACAACGACCCTGAACTGGCGATACCGAAAGCCCGAACGTTCATGGGTTATCTGGGATATATGTCAGGTTTTCCGGTCTGGTGGTCGCTGGCGAAGGGATTGATCGTCAACGCCTCTGGCGGCAATGCCGACCCTTTTGTCGGCGAAGCTGATCGCGGCTGCGTTCGCCGGGAAGCCCGTCAGTTCCTCTGCTTCTACATTTTCGCTGCAGCAGCATCCTTTGTGGTGGAAAGTGATATTCTGGTCTGGGCTTGGTGGGTACCCGTGTTGATTGGCCAGCCTTTCCTGCGCGGTTATTTGCTGGCGGAACACACGGGCTGTGCGCACGTCACCGACATGTTGGTCAACAGCCGTACGACCGTGACCAATTCCGTCGTGAGATTTATCACGTGGAACATGCCGTTTCACGCCGAGCATCATGCCATGCCCGCCGTGCCGTTTTTCAGGCTGCCGGTCCTGCACGCGTATTTACGCGACAACCTCGGCGTCGTCGAAGACGGCTACCTGGCCTTTCACGCCCGGCATCTCAAATCGCTCAGAACATAGGTTTGAGAGCTTTCCAGAGCTTCTCGTTGCGGTTCCAGATCAGCGAGCGGTGATTGTCGGCAATACAGGAACGCACGTTAAAACGCACGCCCAGGTCAACCGACGACGTGCAGCTTTCGAGGATGGTGCGGGCGCGCAGAACTTCCGCCGGACCAACCAGTTTCTCAAGTGCCGGGTCAATTGCTGTGTCCCACAGGTTTTGACGCGTAGCCGCAGCGACTTGTCGTTGCACAGGCAACGGGCTCATCAAGGCGGCAAGCAGTCTGGACTGGCCCCACATCGGACCGTCCTCAAAGAAGGTCGAGCCCAGCTTTTTGCCCGGCCCCGTTGCCAGTTTGATTTCCGCCTTGGTGAGAGGTCTCGGGTCATCGCCTGCGACGATTGGCAGAAGAGTCGCGCCTTCAGTTACTTCAATCGAAACCCGCGCGTAATCGTTTTTTTGCAACCAGGTCTGATCGACTTTGACGACCACAGAAGCGACAGGTTCATTGGCGACAAATTTGAAAGCTGCCGGCAAAGGCTGGCGCACCTGACGCCCGTCACGCGTATGCGCGACCATCGCAAGACCGAGATTGCTGGCCCGCTGATAGGGATAGCCGGCCCACGGATTACGCCGGTCCGGCTGCAGGCAATAACTCGTCAGCACAGCCTGGCAGTTGCCGTCCTCGCAGAACAGCGGCTGGGCCGTACTCGTTGTCAAAAGTCCGAGAATTTGCGGTGCGGCGGCGGCAGGTCCTGCCTGCATCAAAGCCATCAACATCGTCGCGGCAACCATCAAGCGGATCATCATGCTTCCTCCCCGTTACGTGGAACAGCAAAAAACCTGGCCCGGATTTTGGCAAATCCCGGCCTAAAGTCAACTCCTGCCGCGTCCGCCGCCGTTCAAATTACCGGCATTCAGTCAATATCAGGGAAAGGACTTGTCGGGCTCGGGGTTTTCGCCGGTATGGTTGGTTGCAGATATTCGGGGCCTAAATCCGCCAAATTATTGACGCCCAGCAAGGCCATGGCACTGTGCAATTCTTCTTCGAGAATTTCCAACATGCGCACCACGCCTTCGCGGCCATGAGCGACCAGGGCCGCCGCATACAACCGGCCGATGCCCACGGACGTCGCGCCGAGCGCCAGTGCCTTGACGATATCGGTGCCGCGCACAAAACCACCATCGACAATGACTTCGGCCTTGCCGCCGACCGCGTCTACAATCTCCGGCAGCACTTCAATCGCACCGGGACAATGATCGAGCTGGCGACCGCCGTGATTGGAGACGTATACGGCGTCGATGCCGTGCTCGAGGGCAATCTTCGCATCCACCGCCGTTGCGATGCCCTTCAGGGCCAGCGGGATCTTGCAGCGCGCGCGAATTTTTTCGACCTTGTCCCAACTCAGGGCGGCCTGAAAAGCGGCACCTTTATCATCGGTCACACGCGCCGGGCGCGGATCGTACCGATTGAGCTTGTCACGCTCCCGCCGGCTGTAGACCGCGCTGTCAACCGTCAGGCAAAAGGCAGAAAAGCCGAGGTCGTTGATGTGATCGACAATGGAAAAGACATCATCCATGTCGCTACGGACATAGAGCTGATACATCAGATCGCCCTCACAGGCAGCGCGCAATTCTTCCGGCGTCGGCGCACTGGCGGAACTCACCATGTAAGGCACACCGACTTGCCCTGCAGCCTGCGCCGCGGGTATGGCACCATCCGCTGTGAAATTTTGCATGCTGCCAATCGGTGCCAGCAGGACCGGCATTGACGACGTCACGCCGAGGCAACCGGCATTGAGCTCAATCGTCGTCATATCGCGCAACACACGCGGCCGGAAGGCAATGCTGTCCAAAGCCTGGCGGTTGCGCAGCATAGTCGTTTCCGATTCGGCACCGCCCGCCAGATAGTCCCAGTTTTTCGGCTCAAGCTTCGCCTGCGCGAGGGCGAAAAACTCGGAGATAACGCGAATGTCGCCGACCGAATTGTCCCCCGTTTCATCCATCGTTATTTACCACTGAAACTGGCTTTGCGTTTTTCGACAAAGGCGCGCACCGCTTCCTTGTGATCCTCTGTACTGAACGACTGGATCACCCGAACAGCTTCATCATCCAGCGACGTCAGGAAATCATTTGTCAGTGCTTCGTCGAGATTGTCCTTGATGCGGCCAAAAGCTATCGAGGGTCCCTCGGCCAGAGATTTGGCGAAGTTAAAAGCTTCCGCTTGCAAATCCGCATCAGGGATAACGCGATTGACAAGACCAATGCGCTCGCAGCGCAGCGCATCTACGCGCTCGGATGTGAACATCAGTTCTCTCGCCCGCGATGTGCCGACAAGCCGCGTTAGCAACCAAGACATGCCGTAGTCGCCGCTGAGACCAATCCGGGCGTAGGCTGTTGTCAGGAAAGCGGATTGGGCGGCAATCCGGATATCACAGGCAAGGGCGATAGCCATACCCCCGCCAGCCGCTACGCCCGGCAGAGCGGCAACTGTCGGTTTGCGCAGAGCAATTAACGCACCTGACAAGTCGCGCTGGCGTTCCTGAAGATCGGAGATGCGCTCGTCTTCCGTCATCTCCTTGTTGGCCAGATTGTCGCCCATGCCTTTGACATCACCGCCGGCACAAAACGCTGTTCCGGTCCCCGTGAGCAAGAGGCATCGGACATCCGGGTCCGCGCCCCGCTCCCGGATCATGCGGCGCAGGGCCGGTGTCAACTGATCGCCCAGCGCATTTCGGGCGTCCGGTCGATTGAAGGTAATGACGGCAACGCCCTCTTCCACCCGGCACAGCAGGTGGTCGGTACCCGTATCAATTTCAGTCATGGAATTCAGTCACCGCTTGTTTCGGTAAAACACGGGCGCTGGCTGTGGCGTTCGAAATAGGCCTGCAGGTTGGGGCTGGCCTCGAGGTGTTCCTTGCTTTCGGGGAACCTCGGCATGCCGGCGACCATGGGCATCAGGAAACAATCGGCCATGGTGAATGTATCGCCGCCGAGGCATCCCTGCGCCACGCCTTCTTCCAGGGTAGCGAACACGCGACGGAAGCGTTTGAGTGCCAGTTCGATCTCGGTGCGAATAACGTTGCCGTCGTCGTCTTTCATGAAAAGGTACTGGACAAAATACTTGCGCACGATGATTTGATCGATTGTCGTCGCAACCATCGACACCCACTGGTTGATGATGGCGGCTTGTTTGGGATCAGCCGGGATCAAGGCCGGACCATCGAACGCCGTATCGATATAGCGGGCAATCGCCTGGGACTCAGCCAGTTCAAGACCGTCATGACGCATCACCGGGATCTGGCCGAACGGATGCACAGCCTTGATCTCGTCACTGTGCGGCCGCATCGGCCGGTTCTCAAAGTCGATGCCTTTTTCATGCGCCGCCATTAATGCCGTGCGCGTAAAGTTTGAACCGGGATATCCCAGAATTTGAACGGTCATTTAGTCTTGTCCTTTGATGCTTTCATGCAGGAAATACGATTTCACAATCGCTTTGCGGCAACAAGTAATTTCAGGTTGGTTGGTCTAAGGTGACGGAATGGTCGTCCCGTCGAGAATAATATCGGCAAACTGATCGGCAATTTTTTCAATTTCGGCCAGCGAATTCCCGCGATACCAGACGGTCACCTGATTACACATGCCAAGCAAGGCATAAGTCGCCAGTCTGGCGTCCAGGTCCTGGCGGAAAGCACGGTTGCGAATGCCTTCTGCAAATATTCCTCTCAGTTCCTTCTCGTAGGCCCGCGCCAGCTTTGACACTTGTTTGCGATCATCGCCTGCGAGATAGCGGCGTTCATTCTGGAATACCGTCACGTGATCCCAAATGCTGTGAAAGGGCCTGAGATGAGCGACAATTACCTGTCTGATTTTGCTCTCCGCCAGATCGCCGGATCTGGCGATCGCGCGCGCCTGTTCGACAAAACCGGCAACGCCGAGGCGGCAGACCTCGGCCAGTGCCGCATCCTTTGATTTGAAATAATAATAGATTCCGGCCTGCTGGATACCCAGACGATCAGCGATATCTCTGGTACTGGCACCGTGATAGCCTTTCTCGGCAAACACAGCGGCAGCGGCATCAACGATCTCATCGTGACGCTTGGGATTGGCGAGAGGAGTACTGGGCATTTTATAGTTCTATAAAATTTTATTGATCTATAAAATAAAACCTGATTTAATCATCGGCGTCAAAACATTTCTGAGCGGAGTGGACAGTCATGAATGCGCCTCAACTCGACCTCGACACTTTCGAAATCAATTACCTCACCGACCCCTACAGCTATCACCAACAGCTGATAGAGGCCGGTCCCGTATTCCGCATGCCGCAATACGACATCTGGGCAACCGCGCGACACGATGAGGCCACGACCGTGCTCAAGGACTTCGCGACTTACTGTTCATCCTCTGGCGTCGGACTGGCCAACTTCAAGACCGAGGAACCCTTCCGCCCGCCCAGCCTGATCCTCGAGGCTGACCCTCCGGATCACACGCGCACACGTGGTGTACTGGGACGCGCCATGTCGCAAAAGGCCGTCGGCGATATGATCCCGAAATTTGAACAGGACGCCGTCGACCTGATCGAAACACTGATCGCCAAGGGAGACATCGACGGCGTGGCCGATCTGGCCGTAGCCTATCCCTTGCGCGTCTTTCCCGACGCCGTTGGCCTCGAACAGGAGGGCCGGGAGAACCTGCTCTATTACGGCAACATGGTTTTCAATTCGTTTGGTCCTCATAACGAGGTCTTTGCCAACTCGACGACTCAACTGGGTCCGGTAACCGAATGGATCATGGCCCACTGCGAGCGATCCAAAATCAGCAGCGGCGGCATGGGCGAGGCGATCTATCAGGAAGTCGACGATGGCGCGATCACCGAAGATGAGGCAGCACTTCTCGTCAGATCCTTGCTGACCGCTGGCGTCGATACCACCGTCGCCGCCATCGGCAATGCCTTGCATTGTTTTGCCGAGCACCCCGACCAGTGGGATATTCTGCGCGAAGACCCAACTCAGGCCAAACACGCCTTCGAGGAAGTCTTGCGATATACCTCGCCCGTGCAGACCTTTTTCCGAACCACGACCAAAGACACCGAAATTGGCGGTGTCGAGTTGAAGGAAAACGAGAAGATGCTGGTGTTTATGGGTGCCGCCAACCGCGATCCGCGGCGCTGGGAGAACCCGGATGAATTCGACATCACACGTCGCCCGCACGGTCATCTGGCGTTCGGCACGGGTGTTCATCGCTGCGTCGGTCAGCGCGTGGCCCAGTTGGAAGGTGAAATTATCCTGCGTAAACTGGCTGAACGCGTCGCACGCATTGAGTCCATCGGCCCACCTGTCTGGCGACCCAACAATACCATTCACACGATGGATGAATTGCCCCTGCGGCTTTCAGCCGCATAAACAACAAGCGGCTTTCAGCCGCATAAATAACAGGCGGCTTAGGCCTGGTCAGCAGGTACAGATTTACTGATCATCGGGAAATGGATCGGGGCAAACAGATAGTGCCGGATGACGTTGCGGTAGCCGCGAAAGATATAACCGCCATTTTTTTCGAGGATTTGATCGCGTCGTTCGGCGTAGTATTCCGGCAGTTTGTACCACGGCAGGCTCGGGACTTCGTGGTGCGCCGCGTGCAGATTATTGTACAGATATAATATGCCCAGCAGTGTCTGACATTCGACGATGGCCGTGCGGTGATCGGGATTGGCGGCGTCTCTGTGCTCGATATAGGATCGCATCAACGTCAGGGCAAATCCCGGATAGGCGAACGCCAGAACATAAAGCCAGATCGGCATGCCACAAATGGCGCTCACCCAATAGAGCACGCCGGCGACAAGTACGAAGTGGATCAACCAGGTTGAGACGTGAGTGTAATCGCCCTGGCGGATCAGACGAATTTCGCTGAGCCAGAACAAAATGGCTGCCATCGCCGGGCCTATGACCAGTCGACCAACAAGCGAATTATTGGCAACATGGATGGCGCGCAGAAGACGCGGCATTTTCCGCCACGACTCGGCGTCGAAATAAAATGATTCCGGATCAATGCCCGGCAGCGTCAGATTCTCCCGCGTGTGATGCCGGATATGACTGCTGCGATAGATCGGATACGGAATGACCAGATTTAACGGCACGAATCCGATCAGGTCGTTAATCCAGCGCGTTGACGTCGGGTGGCCGTGGATAACTTCATGCTGCAGCGAATAGTACCAGCCGGCAAACCAGGCGGCCATCGGCAGCAATATCCACAAGGGCAACGTCATGGCGTACCACGTCGTCGAGAACCAGCCGGCATAGACCGCGATGATCAACAGCCAGGTCGGCAGTTCAAGAATTCGTGAACGCTCAGGTTCGTTTTTTTTTGCCGTCGTCAATTTGTCTATAACCTTGCAATACGAGAGCACTGCCGCAGCCATGTCACGACAGAAATTGCCGCAGACTGAAACCTTGAAATAAAATAGAGTGGAGCGGGTCTACCAACTGAACTCATCTCATCTCTACGCCACATTCAGCCGATTGCGAAGCGAAATATCACATCGATCCAGTGTTATTTTTGATCCCGCATTTCGTGCCAATTGAGACAAAAAGGGAACAGCTTGAAATACGCCAGTTTGCCGATGTACGCCCTGCCGGAAATGCGCGCGACCAACGACGCCTGGTGGACAGGGTTGGGATCCCACATCGCCCGTCAAGGCCTTGATAATACACCGGAAAATCTGACTGATGTCGGCACGGATCGATATACGCACTGGCTCTCGGACGATCTGCTGTTATCGCAAACCTGTGGCTTTCCACTGACCCACCGCCTCGCTGGGCAGGTTCGCCTTCTGGGCGCACCGGTATATGACGTACCGGGCTGTCAGGGGCCGACGTATCGCAGTCTGATTGTCGCTCGGACAGAAGTCGTCGCGACGTCACTGTCAGAACTTGCCCCTTGCCGGGTCGCTGTGAACGGTTTTGATTCACAATCAGGCTGGAATGTCTTGCGTCCTCTCGCTCGCAATGCAGGCGGCTGGGAGGCCTTGTTCAGCGAAACAATCGAATCCGGTAGTCATGCAGCCAGTATTGATCTGGTGCGCGACGGTGAGGCAGATGTCGCCGCGATCGACTGTGTGACCCACGCGCTGACCGAAAGGCATCAGCCCGAACGCCTGAACGGGACACATGTCATCGCCATGACGGCGAGCGCCCCGACATTGCCGTACATAACAGGCGGCAATGCTTCAGATGATGACGTCATCCGACTGAAGACCGGTATTCAGGCGGCGATGACGGATGATGCTCTGGCTAACACACGAAGTGATCTGAGACTTATCGGATTTGAGGATATTGCCTTGTCGGTTTACCAATCTTCAATCGAGCCCTGAGCCTCTATTTGACTCTCTCTGTCCAACTCGTCACGATGGTTAAATCGAATGGTGGATCAACAGCGGCAGGGGGCTTCCGCAGCCAGTCAGGCAAGAAATAATCACAGAATTCTGCGCCCGGGCAGCCCCGGCGCGAACGACGTAATGTCGCATCAAGAACATTCGATACCATCCAAATCTGGAAGACTTTGTACCAGATATAAAAATCAATAAAAATACTCAGGGAGGCGATAGAAATGTCCGACAAATCCAAACAGGAAATTCATCCGGTAATTCCGGAACTGCACGCCCAGATGAAAGACGGCGAAATCTCACGCCGTGAGTTCCTTTCAACGGCAACAAATCTTGGTATGACCGCCGCGGCAGCCTATGCACTTGCCGGCCCGGTCCTTGGTGAAGGAATCGCGAGTACCGCACAGGCGGCCACACCCAAAATGGGCGGCAACATGCGCGTTTCCATGAATGTTAAGGAAATTACCGACCCCGCAACCTATGACTGGTCCGAAAAAGGCAATGTCGCCCGCCAGATCATCGAACCGATGGTCTCGATTGATGCCAAAACCAGTTTGGCCACGCCCAAGCTGGCTGAGAGCTGGTCCGCCTCGCCTGACCTGAAAACCTGGACGTTCAAACTTCGCAAGGGCGTCAAATGGTCGAACGGTGATGATTTCGGCGCCGAAGATGTTGCCTTCAACTTTGAACGCTGGCTCGACCCCAAAACAGGCTCATCGAACCAGGGACGCTTCAGCGCCATGACCAAAAAGGTCGACAAGGGCGAGAAAGACAAAAAAGGCAAGCCGAAGATGTCGGTCGTCGCTGCCGATAACGCAGTCGAAATCGTTGACGCGCATACGATCCGCTTCAACCTGACACGTGCCGATCTGTCTTTGCCGGAAAGCATGGGTGATTACCCGGCCCTGATCGTTCACAAGGGCTTCAAGGGCAATCTCGCCGAAGCGCCTGTCGGTACTGGTTCGTTCAATCTGAAAGAATTCAAGGTTGGCGGCAAAGCGGTCCTTGCCAAGAAAAAAGGCTATTGGGGCGGCGATGCCTACCTTGATCAGTTGACCTATGTCGATCTTGGTGATGATCCGGCGGCTGAACTGGCGGCGCTGGCCTCTGATCAGGTCGACACCAACTACCAGACGTCTGTCGAGCAAACGGGTGCGATCAAGAGCATTCCGCATCTCAATTTGCTTCAAGCCGTCACCGCACAAACCGGTGTCGCCCGCATGAAGATGGACACGGCGCCTTTCGATAATCAAAACCTGAGGCAGGCAATCCTCGCCTGTATCGACCATCAGAAATGGCTGGAAATCGTTTATCAGGGACTGGGCGCACCGGCGGAAGATCATCACGTCTCCCCGGTCCATCCCGAGTACGCCGCCTTGCCCAAACAAAAACAGGACTATGCCAAAGCCAAGGCCCTGTTGGCCAAGGCCGGGCACGCTGGCGGCATCAAGCTTACCATCGACTGCGTCGCCAACCCGACATGGGAGCAAAATGCCGTCAAGGCGATGGTCGAAATGTGTAAACCGGCTGGTATTGATATTGCGATTAACATCATGCCGGGTGGAACATATTGGGATCGCTGGATGACCACCCCGTGGGGCTTCACGGCGTGGACTCACCGCCCCCTGGGCGTTCAGGTTCTTAATCTCGCCTATCGTACCGGCGTGGCGTGGAACGAATCGTCTCATGCGAACCCTGAGTTCGATAAACTGCTGGATCAGGCTGGCGGCATTACAAATGCCGGTGAACGCAGCAAAGTCATGGCCAAACTTGAGGCGATTATGCAAGATGATGCTGTCATCGCGCAGTGCTTCTGGCGTGCGGTTTTTGTCACGGCCAACAAGCGTGTAAACAATCTGCATGCCCAGGTCGCCCTTGAACATCAATACAACAAGGTGTGGATGGCCTAGGGATCAAATCGGGGCGGGAGACATTCTCCCGCCCTTTTTTGTTTAATTTCAGATGGTAAAATTTATTGCAAAGCGACTGGGTGCCATGGTGCTCACGATGCTTGTTGTCTCGATGTTGTTGTTCCTGGCGCTCGAATTTACGCCGGGCAATGTCGCGACCCTCGTGCTCGGCCCCTACTCCAGTGAGGAACAGCGAGAAATCTGGCTTGAAGCCAACGGCTACATGGAGCCGCTGTATGTGCGATATTTCTCGTGGCTCGGCAATTTTGTCACCGGTGATCTCGGCCAGTCCATTCGCTTCAAGGTTCCGGTGTCCGAAATCCTCTGGCCCCGCCTCGCCAATACGGCAATCCTTGGCGGCCTGACTTTCGCCGTGATGATCCCGCTGTCGATGGTGCTGGGTATCCTGGCCGGCATGCGCGAAGGCTCTAAACTTGATCGCACGATCTCGGTGCTGAGCATTATCACCACGTCCATTCCCGAATTTGCCAGCGCCGTCTTCGTCGCAGTGATTTTTGTTTTCTGGCTCAAGTTGCTGCCGGGCACCAGTTCGATGATCAACGGATTTAATTTTGTCGAACTGATCATGCCGGTCATGGTTCTGGTAATTTATGATTTTGGCTACGTGGCGCGCATGACCCGGGCTTCGATGGCGGAAGTCATGACGACACAATACATTCGCACGGCCATCCTCAAAGGCCTGCCCTACCCGCAAGTGATCCTGAAACATGCCCTGCGCAACGCACTGATCGCGCCCTTTACCGTCATCATGTTGCAGATCAACTGGTTGCTCTCCGGTGTGATCGTGGTCGAGTTCTTCTTTGCCTACAAAGGCTTTGGTGCGCTGCTTCTCGAAGGCGCGCTTAACAAGGACATATTTGTTATCGAAGCCTGCGGCATGATCGCTGTCTTCGTTGCTGTGGCAACGCAGGTATTGGCGGACATCGGTTATACCTACCTCAATCCCCGCATTCGGTTCAGTTAGGAGTGGTGATTTGTCAGATCAAACACTCACCGGCCAGAACAACGCCCAAAGTGCCATGATGGCTTTTGTCCGTGCGTTAAAATCCTTTGCCCTGCTGCGCGAAAGTGGCGTCGGCATGACCGGCGTGGCCCTGATCCTGTTTTGGGTCCTGGTGGCGATATTCGCCCCCTTGATCGCAACCTTTGATCCCAATGCGACAATCCTGCCGTTCGCCAAGATGGGCGCGGCCAACCCGGCAGGCGGCACGTTCTGGCTGGGTACTGATCACATTGGCCGGGATATCTTTTCGCGCATTGTCTGGGGGACGCAGACGGTTTTGATCTACGCGCCACTGGCCACCCTTTGCGCCTATGTCGTCGGCATTCTGATGGGCCTGGCGGCTGGTTATATGCGGGGCTGGGTCGATGACGTCCTGTCTCGCATTGCAGATATTATTTTGTCGTTTCCGGTGCTTGTTCTCTACATTCTGATCATCACAATATTTGGCTCGTCCGGCGTCAATATCGTGCTGGCCATCACCTTTGCCTCCTCGCCCGGCATCATGCGTATTGTGCGCGGGCTCGTACTTGACCTGCGCAACCGCGATTACGTGGCCGCAGCGCAAACACGTGGTGAATCGTCCTGGTACATCATGCTGATCGAAATCCTGCCCAATGCGCGCGGCCCGCTGATTGTCGATGCCTGCCTGCGTCTCGGTTACGTCATCATCACCATCGGCGTACTCGGGTTCCTGGGGCTTGGCCTGCCGCCACCCGATCCGGACTGGGGCGGCATGATCAACGAGGCCCGCAGCATGGCGCTGGCGTTCCCGCACATGACGGTCATTCCCTGCATCGCGATTTCGTCGCTGATTTTGGGCTTCAACCTGCTGGCTGACGGCCTGCGTGAAATTTCGCTGAGGGACTGATCGATGAGCGAAAACACTGACGCCCCGCTGCTCGAAATCGAAAATCTCTGCATCTCGTATTTCACCCGGGCCGGTGAAATCCCGGCCGTGGTCGATTTCTCCGTCAAACTGAATGCCGGCGAAAGCGTCGGCCTGGTCGGCGAGTCCGGTTGCGGCAAGTCGACCGTCGCCATGGCCATAATGCAGTACATGGGCAGCAACGGCGGTATCGTCGGTGGCTCCATCAAATTCAAAGGCCGTGATCTCAACACGCTGTCGCAGGAAGAACTGCGCGCCATCCGGGGCTCCGAGATCGCCATGGTCTATCAGGAACCGATGGCGGCGCTTAATCCCAGCCTGACAATTGCCACGCAGTTGATGGAAGTCCCGCTGACGCACGACGGTACCAGTGAAGCCGAGGCGCGCAAACGTGCCATCGAGATGCTCAACGATGTGCGCCTGCCCGACCCTGAGCGCGTAATGGATGCGTACCCACATCAGATTTCAGGTGGCCAGCAGCAGCGTGTCGTAATCGCCATGGCTTTGCTGTCCAATCCGTCGCTCTTATTGCTCGATGAGCCGACAACGGCGCTCGACGTCACGGTCGAAGCGGGCATTGTTCAGCTGGTTTCCGAGCTTTCTGTGAAATACGGCACGGCCATTCTCTACATCTCTCATAACCTCGGTCTGATCCTCGAGACCTGTGACCGGGTTTGCGTGATGTATTCCGGTGAAGTCGTCGAGGAAGGCCATATTGATTCTCTTTTCTCGTGGCCGCGCCACCCGTACACACACGGCTTGTTCGGTTGCATCCCACTGCCCCATGCCGACAAGAACGCCCGGCCCCTGGTGCCGATCCGGGGCCAGTTGCCCTTGCCGCATGAACGCCCGGATGGTTGCAACTTCGGCCCGCGCTGTGACTTTTTTGAGGCAGGCACCTGCGACAGCGGCATCGTCGCCATGGACAACGTTGCTTCCAGTGGAGAGGGACACAATGTGCGCTGCCGCCGCTGGGACGGCATTTCACCGGAAGACGCCGTCGTTGCCGGTGAGGCCCACGAAGCAAACGAACCCGGTGAAATCGTCCTGCGCGTCGAGGCCATGAAGAAGTATTATGAAGTCCAGGACACGTCGATTGCCGCCATGATATCCGGTAAGTCGGTTAAACACATTAAAGCCAACGAGGCACTGGATTTCACCGCACGACGAGGCGAGACCGTGGCCATTGTCGGCGAAAGCGGTTGCGGCAAGTCGACCTTCGCCAAAGTCCTGATGGGGCTGGAGACGGCGACCGAGGGCGAGATCATTCTGGAAGACGCCAATATCGGTGATCTGCCGGTTCAGGATCGAAGCCCCGAACGTCTCGGGTCGCTGCAGATGGTTTTCCAAAACCCCAACGATACCCTGAACCCGAGCCACACCATTGGCGGCCAGATCACCCGGGTGATCCGCAAGTTCGGCGTCGAGACCAACAAGGAAAAAGCCACCGAGCGTATGCTCAAGTTGCTCGATACCGTCAAGTTACCGCGCGATTTTGCCAAACGTCGCCCGCGCCAGCTTTCCGGTGGCCAGAAACAACGCGTCGGTATCGCCCGCGCCTTTGCCGGCAATCCGGCCATGGTGATTGCGGATGAGCCGGTTTCCGCCCTCGACGTATCGGTCGCAGCGGCTGTCACCGAATTGCTGATGGAAATTCAGCGCGAACATCAAACGACCCTGCTGTTCATCAGCCACGATCTTTCAGTCGTGCGTTATCTGTCGGACCGCGTCGTCGTGATGTATCTCGGTATGATCATGGAACGCGGTCAAACCGACGACGTTTTCGCGCCGCCCTATCACCCTTATACCGAAGCCCTGCTCTCCGCCGTGCCGATTGCCGACCCGGAGGTCGAGAAGCGCCAGATCGTGCTGGAAGGATCCATCCCCAGTGCGCTCAACCCGCCCAAAGGCTGCCCGTTCTCAACGCGCTGCCCGCGCAAGCTCGGTGATATCTGTGATCAGGAAGTGCCGCCCATGCACGAGATCGAAGACGGTGCCGGTGGCCACGTCATCGCCTGCCACATCCCGCTGGTCGAACTGCAAAAGGTCGAACCCGTCATCAAGGTGCCCGACGACGCGCTGGAGCCTGCAGAGTAGGAAAAATCTCGCTATCCGATTGCGCGTTGGAAATGCAGCACACCTTCGGGCAGTTCATAATAATCACTGGCATCTTCAACAAAAATCTCGGCGGCGGTATTTAACCCTGTCTCGCCGTCGATTGTGCCTGCTGCAATGCCGATCTGATCACCATCATCGGCCTGCCAGATGATACTGCCACCGCACTCTGCGCAAAACCCGCGTTTGGCGAAATCGGACGAGGTGTACCATTTCAGACCGCGCTGTTCGGTGAACCTGAAATTGGCGATCAACGCGTTGGTGTAGGCCCCGATATGGCCATGCGTGCGGCGACACTGCCCGCAGTGGCAATTCGTGACGTCCCGCAGGGGGCCTGTCATTTCATAGCGTACGGCCTGACAATCACAGCCTCCGGTAAAAGTTTTATCATCGTTCATTGTGTTGCTCCCCCTTTGCGGTTTCGTCCGCGCCGTTTCGGTGTTTCCTCGGGTGGAAGGCGTACCGGTAAATCGATGACCTTCGCCAGATTATTGTAGGGCTCTTTCGCATGCGGAATGGCCATGGCATCGACAAAATATTGCTGGAAGGCAGGCTCCACCGCCGTCTCGATTTTCTCGACCCGACGTACGATGTCTTCGATTTCCGCCCGTGCGGTCTTGTTCAACAAGGCAATACGCGCACCGGTCCCGGCGGCATTTCCGGCCGACGTCACCATCTTCGGATCACAGTCCGGGATCATACCCAGCGCCATGGCGTAGATCGGGTCAACGTGACTGCCGAAGGCACCGGCCAGTACAATGCGGTCGATGTGACTGACGCCGAGTTTATCCATCAACAAACGCGCGCCTGCATACAGGGCCCCCTTGGCCAACTGGATCGCCCGGATATCAGTCAGGGTGACGACGATGGTCTGTTCCTGTTCGTAGAGTATGTATTCGCGAAGGTCCTGGTCGAGGAAACCGCCATCCTGTTTGACGATGCCAGAGAGCACAAGTTCGGCCACGGCTTCGATGATGCCGGAGCCACAGATGCCCGTAACACCGGTTTTGGCGATGGCCTCGGCGAAACCTTCTTCATCCGACCAGAGATCACTACCAATCACCTGGAAGCGTGGCCTCAGCGTTTTGCGATCAATGCGAACGCGCTCAATCGCACCGGGGGCGGCACGCTGGCCGTGAGTGATCTGGGCCCCTTCAAACGCCGGGCCCGTCGGGCTGGAAGCCGCCAGCAGGCGATCCCTGTTGCCCAGCACAAGTTCGGCATTGGTGCCGACATCGACCAGCAAGGTCACTTCGTCACGCTGATAAGGGGCCTCAGACAGGATCATCGCCGCCGCATCGGCCCCGACATGCCCGGCAATGCAGGGCAGCAAATACACTTCGGCGCAGGTTGCGAGTTCAAGTCCGATATCGCGGGCAGGTACCGACACAGCACTATCCACAGCCAGGGCAAACGGCGCGACACCCAGTGGTTCCGGGTCAAGGCCGAGTACGAGATGGTGCATGACCGGATTGCCGACAATCACGACTTCAAAAATTTCGGAAACGTCGACACCTGCTTCCGACGCCGCCTCAGCGGCTAGGTCATTCAGCGCCAGTCGTACGACTGCCGTCATTTCGTCGGCACCGCCTTCGTTCATCATGGCGTAGGACACCCGGCTCATCAGATCTTCACCGAATTTGATCTGCGGGTTCATGGCTCCGACCGAGGCGATCACGTCACCAGTCGCCAGATTGACGAGATGACAGGCCATTGTTGTTGAGCCGACGTCGACCGCCAGGCCCCAGGCCCGATCAGAGAAGCCGGGGCGAACGCCGACGACACGGTGCCCACCGCGAACGGCCGCCGTTGCCGTCCAGCGTCCTTCGCGGATCGCCGCCTGAAGTTCTCGGAGAATGTCGGACTCCACCGTCAGCCCCTGCAAATTCCATTGCCCGGCCAGTGCATCCATCAGGCGTCCGGCATCGCCACTGGGTATTTCCATGTCGGGTGCGGTAACTTCAACCGTATGCAGATGCAGCACGGGGTCAATTTCAATGACACGGGCTTCGACCCGCTTGCGAACGACCTGGCGATGGACTTGTGATTCAGGCGGCACATCAATTACGACGTCCGCCTTGATCACAGCCTGGCAACCGAGACGACGACCATCCGCCAACCCCTTGCGCTCATCGTACGACGTCTCGACCGACGTCACCTCTCCGAGATGGCTTTTGTGCGATTCAATGCCGTGCTTGGCGAATTGCCCCTCGCGCGGATCAATCTGGCAACGCCCGCACAAACCCCGACCCCCACAGACGGTGTCGAGATCAGCGCCGAGTTTTCGGGCAGCTTCGAGCACGGTCGAGCCTGCAGCGACACGGCCCTGCCGACCGGATGGCGTGAAGACGACGAGGGGGTTTTGATCGCTCACGTTGACGTTCGACTAGCCGCGATTGCGCCGGCGGCCTTCGCGCCGACCGCGTCCTTCAGACCCTTGCGCGTTCGGATCACGGTAGCGCGCCATCCAGACCTTGCAATTTTCATCATGGCCCATCACCACATCTCCACCCTTGATCGCCGCCATTTCCTCGGCGTGCAGCGGATTGGTGATCGCCGATGTCATACCGGCACCGATGGCCATCGACAAAAAGGCCCCGTTCAAACCGTGACGGTTGGGCAGGCCAAAGCTGACATTCGACGCGCCACAGGTCGAATTGACCTTCAATTCATCATGCAAACGTCTAATGATATCAAGGGCTTGACGCCCGGCACCGTGCATGGCACCTGCGGGCATTACCAGCGGATCGACGACAATCCTCGAGGCGTCGATACCGTAATCCGCGGCCCGCTCGACAATGCGTTTGGCGACGGCGAAGCGCTCGTTCGGATCTTCGGATATGCCCGTCTCATCGTTCGAAATGGCGACGACCGAGGCATCATATTTTTTGACCAGCGGCAGCACGCGTTGCAATTGCTCCTCCTCGCCCGTCACCGAATTGACCAGTGGCTTGCCCTGGTAGACGGCGAGGCCGGCTTCCAGGGCTTCCACCACCGAAGAATCGATACTCAACGGGACATCGGTAATCGACTGCACCAGTTGAATGGTCTTTGCGAGGATAGCGGGCTCGTCCGTCATCGGGATACCGGCGTTGACGTCGAGCATATTCGCACCCGCCGCAACCTGAGCAAGCGCATCGGCCTCGACCCGGCTGAAATCACCCGCAGCCATTTCGGCGGCCAGCAATTTTCGGCCTGTTGGATTAATGCGCTCGCCAATAACGACAAAGGGCCGGTCGAAGCCGATGATCACTTCCTTCGTAGCCGAGCTGATAATTGTGTCCGTCATAAAGTCGTCTCACTCTTTCCCATCGCAGCACCACTGTCTGCATTTTTTTTGTCTGCATTTCGACGTCGTCTGGCTTGCGGTCTGCGGCCGCTCAGAATACCTGATGACGTGATGATTTCCGATACCAGTTCTTCCTGACGATACGCCATGACATGAACACCCGCCACGCCTTCAATTTCACGCAATTGCTGAATCATATCGATACAAATCTGCTTGCCTTCGGCCTTCTGGTTTTCAGCGCCTTCAAGCCGCTCGATGATCGCATCCGGTATATGAACTCCCGGCACATTCGAGCGCATCCAGCGCGCCGCCCGTGCCGAAACCAGCGGACCGACACCGGCCAGAATGAAACACTTGCTGTGCAGGCCCAACTCGCGCACTTGCGCCATATACCGTTCAAACATCGACACATCAAAACAGTATTGGGTCTGGATGAATTGCGCCCCTGCGGCAACTTTCTTCGCGAGGCGGTGCGGGCGATAGTCAAACGGCGGCGCAAAGGGGTTGGCCGCCCCGCCCAGAAAAATACGCGGCGGTGACGTCAACTTGCGACCCGACAGGAACTGACTTTCATCTCGCATGCCGCGCAAGGTCTGCAACAGGGAGATCGAGTCGAGATCGAACACCGGCTTTGCTTCGGGTTGATCCCCGACACCGACCGAATCACCCGTCAGGCAGAGAACATTGCCGACACCCATCGCCGCCGCGCCCAGCACATCGCCTTGAATGGCAATACGGTTGCGGTCGCGACAGGACACTTGCATTACGACGGCATAGCCTGCGTTGTTCAACAGCGAGCTGATGCCGACGCTCGACATATGCGTGTTGGCCCCTGAGGCATCGGTGGCGTTGATGGCGTCACAGACCTCCGACAACACAACGGCGCGTTCGAAGACATCGCGGGGATCGCCGGAATCCGGCGGGTTCAGTTCCGCGGTGACGGCAAACCGTCCGCTGCGCAAAACGCGTTCGAACCGGCCACCTGACGAATGACCTGGTAATATTTCAAACGCAGCGGATGGATGCAGGTCACGGTCCGTCATGGTGCGGTCTTTTCAGGCAGCAGGGCGAGCCACGATGAACGCCCGGCTTTGCGATAGTCAACAGGTGGCTGGATCGACTTAATGTCACCGTGATGCATGCGCTGGCTGCCGGCCCAGGCTTCAACCCAAACACAGGCCATGTCGGCGTCGACTTCGCAATTGCCGTCACTGCGCACACCGCCACAGGGGCCATTGCGCAGCGATTTCGGGCAGTTCATCGGGCACGACATGCCGGTATCCGTCAGGGCGCACTGGCCACACATCTGACAATCGAAGAACGTGCCCTTGGCCGCCGCTTCCAGGGCCGCGACCGGCTTTTCAAGCCTGGCAAGACCGACGCTTCGCCACAGGGGTGTCAGGGCCATAAATATCTCATGGGCGATGCGATACAGCCTCTCAAGGCCTCCGGCGTGACGGACAGACCAGCGACGCATGCGATACATAGCGGATCCGACCTTACGAAACAGATGCTGTAGTTGCGGTAGAGGCGGCTTCGGCAATAAACCCGGCAAGCTCGCCATAGCCGGTCTTGCGGCGCTCATAAGCGAGGCCCAGGCGATCTGCAGCCGCTATCGCACAGGCGTCGAGATCGGCGTCATCAATCTGGGCCAGATAGACCAATCGTTTGTAGTGGGCGAAATATTGTTCCTGCAGTTCAGGGTACCGATCAATGCCCAGTCCCTGGATGATCAGGCGATCAAAATGACGGGCGAGATAATCCGTCAGGTAAAACGTGCCGATTTCGGCCTCCGCCAGGGCCGCGAAATTTGCCGCACCGGCATAAAACTCATAACAATGCGCGCCCGGGATACGCGTGACGCCTTCTTCGGCGCAAACCCGGTCGAGATCGCCACCGGTGCCGCAATCGGCATAGAGCACAAATATTTCGTGATGTGTTGACCGGCCTTCAACAATCTTTTCGCGCACGGCTTCGGCGATCAATTGAGGTTTGTTATGGAGATCAGCGTTCAGACACGTCACTTCAAGGCCTTGAAATCCACCGGCATCCAGAACGGCAATGATCTCCTGGCCCAACGCACCACAGGCAATAAGCAAACCGGGGCCTTTGTTCTCCGCCGTTCGCGTACCCGGTGCATAACCAGTTTGTCTTGCCGGATTGCTGGCCGGGCGGCCGGTCATGTTTCCAGCCTTACCCGGCAGCCATCTGCGCAGCAGCAGAGCCCTGACGACGAGACATGAAGTCCTTGGCCATTTCAACCGCAACTGCAGCGTCCCGACAATAGGCATCGGCACCGATACTTTCGGCAAAGGCTTCATTCAACGGCGCCCCGCCGACCATGACGATATAGTCATGGCGAATGCCTTTTTCCTTCAAGGTATCGATCACGACCTTCATGTACGGCATCGTCGTTGTCAGCAATGCCGACATGCCGAGAATATCGGGTTTGTGTTCGTCGATGGCAGCAAGGTAATCCTCGACCGGATTATTGATGCCGATATCTACGACCTCAAATCCCGCACCTTCCATCATCATGCCGACAAGGTTCTTGCCGATATCATGGATATCGCCCTTGACCGTGCCAATGACAATCTTGCCCATCGGCGGCGCACCACTTTCCGCCAGCAAGGGCCGCAGGATAGCCATACCGCCCTTCATGGCGTTGGCCGACATCAGGACTTCGGGGACAAACAGAATGCCATCCCGGAAATCAATGCCAACAATCCGCATGCCTTCGACAAGCGCTTCGGTCAAAACCCTGTAGGCTTCCCAACCCCGCCCAAGCAGGATATTTACGCCTTCTTCGATTTCTTCTTTGAGACCATCGTACAAGTCGTCATGCATCTGTTGCACGAGTTCTTCTGTTTCAAGCGAAGAGAGGTCGAGATCATCATCGGCCATAACAAAACCCTCAAAAAATACCCAAATCCGGAGGCCTCGGCCCCGCACACTCAAGCCGCTATGCGCATCTCAATAAATAGTTTTGGCGGATTTTACCGCTAGCGCGACCACGACATTTTTTAGCTCACTCGCGACACGGTTTGATGTATAGTTTTCGCTGAATTATTGGTGTTTGAACGCGAACAGGGATGGCGCTTATGCCTGAGTCGATTAATCCTATCAAGCCGAGAACAATCGGCTTTTTGCTTGTTCCCAACTTCACCATGGTCGCCGTTACCTCGGCAATCGAACCTTTGCGTCTGGCCGAATACGTCACCGGGCACAAACATTACAACTGGGTTCTGATCTCGGCAGACGGCAATCCGGTAAAAGCCAGCAATGGTATTTCCATGCCCGTTGACCTCGCAATGAACGACGTCGACAAAATATCGCTGGTGTTTGTTTGCGGCGGTGAAGGCTCGCATGGGTACGACGATCGCCGGACCAGCGGCTGGCTGCGCAAGATCGCCTCACGCGGCGTAAAACTCGGTGCCTTGTGTACCGGCAGTGCATTGCTGGCGCGCGCCGGATTACTCAACGGCTACCGTTGCACCATTCACTGGGAAAACCTGGCGGGCTTCGCCGAACGTTATCCCGACCTCGACGTCACGATGGAATTGTTTGAAATCGACCGCGATCGTTTCACCTGTTCCGGTGGTACCGCGGCACTGGATCTGAGTCTGAACATCATGGCAATGGATTTTGGTCATGACCTGGCATCCCGGGCGGCCGATCAATTGTTGCATGAGCGCATTCGTGATCGCCACGATCATCAGCGCATGCCCTTGCGATTCCGCCTTGGCACCAGTCATCCCAAGCTGATCGCCATCGTCGCCCACATGGAGGAGAACCTCGAGGAGCCACTTTCCTGCGCTGAACTGGCAGACGTTGCCCATCTGTCGACCCGGCATCTTGAACGCCTGTTCCGCAAGTACTTCAATAAAACGCCGACACGGTATTACCTTGAACTGCGGCTGAACCGGGCGCGATTGTTGTTGCTGCAGACCGATCTGTCGATCCTCTCGGTGGCACTCGCCTGCGGATTTGTCTCGGCTTCGCATTTCACCAAATGCTATCGCGATTATTTCGGCCACACCCCGCGCGCCGAACGCCGCCCCTTGAGCACCGAGCCCCTGACCGAAGTTGACCCGGCCATCGCTGTCGCCTGACCGTCGCGACGACAAGTCGAACAATTTGCGATGCCGTGGTATACATCGGGATGAATACACAAAAATACGCATCTGTCCGCGACCGGCAAAGCTTCGATAGTGCCGAGGCTGCGGTCGCCAGAATCACCGAAATTTACGCCGACGGTTGTGCCCTGTTGCGCCAGCATTTTGAACGCTTCGCCGAGGGCGAGCAGGACCTGGCCAAGGTCGACGCCTGTTATCCCTACCTCAGTATCGATGTGCCATCAGTTGGTGCCGATGCCCGGGGCTCACGCGCCTATGGTTCGGTTTCCGAACCCGGCCTCTATGGCACGACCATCACGCACCCTGCCCTGTTCCGCAGTTATTTCACCGAGCAAATCCAGCTGCTGATGGACAATCACGGCGTGCCGGTCAACGTCGGCATTTCCAATCGCCAGATTCCGCTGACGTTTGCCATGGAACAGTTGACGGCCGACCTTGATGCTGAGGAAGTGCCGCTGCTGGCCGACATGTTCCACCTGCCCGACCTGTCGATGATTGACGACGATATTGCGGACGGCAATTTCAGGGCCGACGACGCCGAGGCCAAACCATTGTCGCTGTTTTCAGCGGAACGCGTTGATTATTCGCTGTCACGCCTGCGCCATTACACCGGCACCGCGCCACAGCATTTCCAGCGTTTCGTGCTCTATACCAATTATCAGCGCTACGTTGACGAATTCATCGAATACGGTCGTCAGGAGGTCGAGAACGGTGACACCTATCGCTCATTTGTCGAGCCCGGCAACGCCATTACCTGCAACCCCCGACTGACGGATCACCAGTCGTCGGGCGAGCGTTTGCAGAAACTGCCGCAGATGCCGGCCTATCACCTGGTCAAGGACGGCCATATGGGCATCACGCTGGTCAACATCGGCGTCGGCCCGTCAAACGCCAAGACCATCACCGATCATGTCGCCGTGCTGCGCCCGCATTGCTGGCTGATGATCGGACATTGCGGGGGCTTGCGTAAATCACAGCGCCTTGGCGATTACGTGCTGGCGCACGCCTATGCCCGGCTCGACCACGTACTGGACCATGCCCTGCCGCTTGAAGTGCCGGTGCCCCCCATTGCCGAAGTTCAGGTCGCCTTGAGTGCAGCCGTCAACAAAATCACCGGTGTACATGGCGGTGAACTGAAAGATCGATTGCGCACGGGCACTGTCGTGACCACCGATGATCGCGACTGGGAACTGCGATATGACGAGTTGTCCTCGTTCTTCAACCAGTCACGCGGCATCGCAGTCGACATGGAATCCGCCACCATCGCCACCAACGGATTTCGCTTCCGCGTGCCCTATGGGACGCTGCTGTGTGTTTCTGACAAACCACTGCACGGCGAAATCAAGCTGCCGGGCATGGCCAACGCCTTCTACGCCGAACGCGTCAGCCAGCACCTGAAGATCGCCATCGAGTCCATCAACCTGATGCGCGACGACGTCGTCCAGCGCGCCCTGCATTCCCGCAAACTACGCAGCTTCGACGAACCGGCATTTCGGTAGAGGGATTTCCCCTCACCCTACCCCCGCAACCTTTCATTTTCCGGATCGAAGGGGCTTTCTTCGATGACGGTGGCTTTGCGGCGGTCACCGAGGATGTCGATTTGCAATTCGGTGCCGACGTCACCATAGCCCGGCTGGACGTACGCCAGCGCCAGGCTTTTTTCGACGCAATGACCGTAGGCACCGGCTGTCGTGCGGCCGATCATTTTGTCACTCTGGTACAAAGGCTCGCTGCCCCAGGCGTCGGCGTCGTCGGCGTCGATTTCCAACGTTACGAAAACGTTGGGCACACCGGCGTCCTGCTGGGCGATCAGGGCATCACGGCCAATGAACTCGCCCTTGTCGAGATGGACGAAGCGGTCGAGCCCGGCTTCAAGCACCGTATAATCCCGCGTCAGATCCTGGCCCCACATGCGATAGGATTTTTCCATACGCAGGCTGTCCATCGCCTTCATGCCGCAGAACGATATGCCGCCACCGTCATGACCGAGACCCTCCGACGCCGCGACCAGGGCGTCAAAAATCGTGTTCTGATATTCGATGGGATGGTGCAGTTCCCAACCCAGTTCACCAACGAAGTTTACCCGCAGTGCCCGGGTCGAAGCCGCTCCAACATTAATGGTCTGGCCGGTGAGCCACTTGAAGGCGTTGTTGGAGAAATCAGCGTCACTGACGCGCTTCATCAGTTCGCGGGAATTTGGTCCGACGACGACGAGACAACCGTTTGCCGTCGTCACATTGTCGAGCCGCACCGAGCCATCATCCGGCAGGTTCTTTGTCAGGTAATCGTTGTCGAAACGCTCGGCTGCGCCTGACGAAACAATAAAGAAGCGATCCGGTCCCTCGCGCATGATGGTGTATTCCGAGCGAACGCCGCCCTTGGGCGTCAGGGCATGGGCCAGGTTGATGCGGCCCAGGGCTTTGGGCAGTTTGCGGCAGACCAGGCGGTCGAGATAAGCCTCGGCCCCGGGACCCGATACCGTGTGTTTGGTGAAGCTCGTCAGATCAATCAGGCTGACACCGCCACGCACGGCACGGCATTCGTTACCGACATGTTCGAAATAATTCGTCCGGCGGAAGCTGTAGTCGTCCTTGCGGGCGACACCCTCCGGCGCAAACCAGCCCGGTCGTTCCCAGCCGTAGCGTTGTCCCCAGACGGCACCGCGCGCATCCATGCGGTCATGGCACGGGCTCTGTTTGGCGGGCCGGGCGGCCGGTCGTTCTTCATCCGGATAGTGAATGACGAAGACGTGCTCGTAACATTCCTCGTTTTTCGCCTTGGTGTAGGCCTTGTTGGCGTAGGGGCCAAAGCGCCGCGGATCGACATCAAACATATCGATGCCCGGCTCACCTTCGACGACCCATTCGGCGAGCTGCCAGCCGGCACCACCGGCGGCGGTCACACCGAAGCTGTGGCCTTCAGACATCCAGAAATTCTTAAGCCCCCAAGCCGGACCGATCATCGGGCTGCCGTCCGGCGTATAGGCAATGGGGCCGTTGACGATGTCCTTGATGCCGGCGTTGGCAAAGGTCGGCACGCGGGCAATCGCAGCCTCGACATGCGGCATCAGGCGTTCGAGATCACCGGGGAACAAGTCCTGGCCGAAGGTTTCGGGTACGCCGTCGACAAAACAGGCGGGTGCGCCTTTTTCATAGGGTCCGAGAATGTAGCCCTGGCGTTCCTCGCGCAGATAATACGAGGCATCGGATTCGCGCAAAACCGCCATTTCCGGCAGCCCCTGCTTCTTGCGTTCAACCAGTTCCGGCACTTCGTCGGTGATGATATACTGGTGCTGGACCGGGATCACCGGGATATCGAGTCCGACCATCGACAGGGTCTGGCGGGCATAGTTGCCGGTACAGGAAATAACGTGCTCACACGTGATATCGCCCTGATTGGTCTTGATCAGCCATTCACCATTGGTTTGCTGGACGATCTCCCTGACCTCGGTCTGGCGCATGATTTCGGCACCACCGTTACGCGCACCCGTAGCCATCGCCTGGGTTACATCGACCGGGGCAATGTGCCCGTCGTCGGGATGGTAAAGCGCGCCAACAAGGCCATCGACATCACAAAGCGGCCAGAGTTCCTTGACGTCCGCCGCGGTGATCATCTCGAACGGTACGCCAATGGTGTTGGCCGTTCCGCAATATTTACGGTATTCGTCCATGCGTTCCTTGTTGGTCGCAAGACGCAAATTTCCCGTGACATGGAAAGAGACATCCTGGCCGGTCTCGGCTTCGAGGTTTTTGTAGAGATCGACCGAATATTTATGCAACTGGCCAACGGCGTAGCTCATATTGAACAACGGCAACAGGCCTGCGGCATGCCAGGTTGACCCGGCGGTCAATTCCGTGCGTTCCAGCAGAACGACATCCGACCAGCCCTTCTTGGTCAAATGATAGGCCACACTGACACCGACAACACCGCCACCAATTACAACTGCACGCGCATGGGTTTTCATAACCGTCCCCGTATTTACCTGTCCGGATTAGACATTTTGTCGGGCCAATCTTGCTTATGGTCAAACCTGCGACTAGTACGATGTCGCCACCAACTATCCAATTCCCGTCACGACAAGTGAAAGCCGCCGCCATATGTGAGGCGGCTTTACACAATTGAATGTCGCGCAGACGTTAGTTAAAGGCCTGACGCGCGCTCATATTCCTCAACAACACGCGTGTCTTTTACAGGAATATGACTATGAGCGACGCCGATACAACCGCACAGGACGATCAAAACAGCCCGGCCGAGCCCACGGGCAAACGTCGAGGACGCAGCGCCCGCAAGGCAGCGCGCGAGACCACTGTGGCTGATGCCGCACCCTATATCGTGCGCAATATTCCGCTGACGGAAATCCTCAGCGAAGAAGGCCTGCAGATCATTGAAGCCAATGCCGAGACGATCCTTCAGGAGACCGGCATTGAATTTCAGGACGACGAAGAAGCGCTGACGATCTGGAAAAATGCCGGTGCCGACGTCCAGGGCACACGTGTGCGCCTGCCAATGGGTCTGGCGCGCGAGCTGATCAAGACAGCCCCGCCTGTATTCACCCAGCACGCCCGCAACCCGGCCCGCAATGTCCAGATCGGCGGCAAGGCGGCGGTGATCGCGCCGGTCTACGGGCCGCCGTTTATTCACAATCTGGATGAGGGCCGGCGCTATGCCGGCATCGAGGATTTCCGCAATTTCGTGAAGCTGGCTTACACCTCGCCGCATCTGCATCATTCCGGCGGCACAGTATGTGAGCCTGTCGATCTGCCAGTGAACAAGCGCCATTACGACATGGTCTATGCGCACATATCGTTGTCGGACAAACCGTTCATGGGCTCGGTTACTCACCCCGACCGCGCCGAAGATACGCTCAGTATGTGCCGGATCATGTTTGGCGAGGAATTTGTCGATCAGAATTGCGTCGTCATCAACTTGATCAACGTTAATTCGCCGATGACCTACGACGCCACCATGCTCGGTGCCTTGAAGACCTACATTCGCGCCAATCAGGCCTGCATCATCAGCCCGTTTATCCTTTCGGGCGCGATGTCACCGGTATCGGAAGCCGGTACACTGGCCCAGGCGCTGGCCGAGGCAATGGCCGGCATTGCCTTCGCGCAATTGTTGCGGCCCGGTGCGCCTGTCGTCTTCGGCCTCTTTACCAGTGCAATGTCGATGCAATCCGGTGCGCCCACTTTCGGCATGCCGGAACCCACCAAGGTTACGCTGGCCGCCGCGCAGCTCGCGCGCCGTTTGAACCTGCCCTTCCGGTCCAGTGGATCGTTTACCAGTTCCAAAATTCCCGATGCCCAAGCCGGATACGAAAGTGCGCAATGCCTGTGGCCCGGCCTGATGGGTGGCGTGAATTTCGTGCTTCATGGTGCGGGCTGGCTGGAAGGCGGCCTGGCATCCGGCTATGAGAAATTTATTCTGGATGAAGATCAGTGCGGCATGATGGCTGTGCTGGCGAAGGGAATTGACCTTTCCGACAATGGCCAGGCGATGGATGCTGTGCGCGAGGTCGGTCCCGGCAGTCACTATCTCGGCAGTGCCCACACCCAGGCCAACTTCGAAACCGCGTTTTATCGCTCGACCACTGCCGACAACAATTCGTTCGAACAATGGCAGACCGAAGGCAGTCTTGAAGCGGCGACGCGGGCAAACGGCCTGTGGAAAAAACGCCTGGCGGAATATGTAGCACCGGCGCTGGATCCCGCCATTGACGAAGCCCTGCAGGCTTTCATGACTGAGCAAAAAGCCTCCTTCCCCGATTCAAACATCTAGCCGGGATCAGATTGTGCGGATCGAGGAAGTTGGAGAAAACGGTCATGACCTCGTCGTGCGCTGGTCCGATGGTACCGAGAGCAGATATTCCGCGATCTGGTTGCGCGACAATGACCCGTCTGCCTTTGATCCGGATACGCAGGAGCGGGTCTTCGATCTGCTGAGCGTCGAGATCGAAATCCTGCCGTCAAACATTGATCTCGCCGATGATGGCGCCTCAATTGGCATTACGTGGCCTGACCGCAACGAGGCAAGCCGGATCGACGCTGACTGGCTCTGGTGGCATCGTCCTGGAAACTCCCAGGATACCGCGGACAGATTTCAGCGTACGCCGTGGGGTGCAGAGATGCAGGATGAACTTCCGACGGCTAGGGCGGCAGACATCATTTCTGACCCTTCAGCGAAACTTGAGTTCCTCAAACGGCTGACGACGCATGGCATCGCAGTTGTTTCCGGACTGGGCCAGGACGAAAACGCCGGCATCGACTTTGCCGAATCAATCGGGCCCTTGCGAAATTCCAACTTCGGCATCCGATTTGATGTCAAAAGCAAACCGTCGCCCAACAACCTGGCTTATACATCGCATCACCTGCCTTTGCATACCGATTTGCCCAATCAGGAAATACCGCCGGGCTTTCAGTTTCTGCATTGCATCCTGAATGAGGCTGAGGGCGGCAATTCGACGTTCTGCGACGGCTTGAAGATTGCCGCCGACCTGGAGGCGAATGATGCCGAGATGTTCCGGCTGTTACGAGACACACCCATCCCTTATCGATTTCACGACAGCACAACCGATCTGATGAGCCACCGTCCCGTGTTTGTCGCCGGGCCGGACGGGCCAATTGACATGGTCGTATTCAATCCGCACATCGCCGCACCTTTCGACATGTCGGCAGAAGTTGTGGCGGATTATTACCCGGCGTATCGAACCATGATGGCGATGACGCGGAGCAGCGACTACATTATCGAAACCCGATTGAAGTCAGGCGATATGGTGGTCTTCGATAACCGCCGGGTTTTGCATGGCCGGACCATGTTTGACCCGCAAACCGGGCAACGGTTTTTGCGCGGCTGTTACGTTGATCACCACGATATTGCCAGCCAGATGCGGAAATTGAGCAAGCAGCCCTAGGCAACAGCGGATTGTTGCGGATCGGTATTTTGTTCAGCAATCTGTAAAGGTATCGAGAAACGGAAGGTCGTGCCCTTGCCAAGGGTACTTTCGACCGAAATCTCGCCGCCATGCATGCCGACATATTCCTTGCACAACAGCAGCCCAAGTCCTGTGCCGGTCTCGCCTGAGGTGCCGGTTGTCGAGCGGTGCTGATCCAGATGAAACAGTGCATCCACGGCTTCGGGTTTCATACCGATCCCGTTGTCCGCCACGCTGAATATTGCCTTATCCCCCTCGGTCGTCGCCGACAACATCACCCGATCACCGGGATCGGTAAATTTGAGCGCGTTGCCGGTCAAATTGCGTATGACGGCAATCATCAGGTTTCGGTCAACAACAACATCGATCTCGTCGACATCAAGGACAAACTCAACTTGCTTTTGTCTGGCGGTCTCTAAAAGCGATCTGGTCGCGTCATCGGCCAGCTCGCTTAAACTATTGGAGTACAGATCGAGGTCAACGCGGTCCATTTGCGTCAGGCCCCAGGCCAGCAAGTCCTGCAAGAGCTGATAAAGCGTCGTCGCGCTGTCGTTGATCAGCTCAATGTTTTGGGCGAATTCCTCATTGCTGATGGTATCGGAATTTTCGTGCAGGTAGGTCGAATACCCCTGCAGAACGTTGAAGGGGTTTTAGAGATCATGTGCCAGGATCGAAATAAACTTGTTTTTCTGCTGGTTGAGCCGGTCGAGATCCTGGACTTGCTGTTTGATCAATTCCTCCGCTTCAACACGACCCGTTATATCCCGGCCGACCCCGCGAAAGCCGGCGAACTTGCCGCTGTCGTCAAATATCGGTTCACCGGAAACGGTTCGGTGTATCTTGTTTCCGTTCGGTAGTACCAGCGCATATTCAATATTTCTGAAGGGACGGCGCGCTTTCAGGTCCTCGATATAGCCGGCGAATTGCTCACTGTACTCGAATTTGTCATCGAGCAATTGTTCTGGCGTTCGGCCCAGGAACTGGTCAAAGCTGGCCCCGCCAACATGGTTCAAAAGGTTTTCCGAGAGGTAGGAATAACGAAGTTCCGTATCGAGTTCCCAAACCCAGTCCGAGGCCATGTTGGTCAGGTCTTCAAAGCGCGCCCTGCTCTCTGCCAGTTCACGCTCCATACCGATGCGCGGCGACACGTCGCGACCAACGGATTGAAATTCAATAATTTTGCCCTGCTCGTCGAAAAAACACTGGTTTGTCCATTCGAATTCACAAGTATCGCCATCTTTTGACATCAACTGGTTGTGAGAAATATCCCTGATATTCGCGGCGGAAAAATTGGCGAAATATTTGCGCAGGCGCAGGCGTTCGTTTTCGGGCATATCGTCGTATATTGTCGTGCCCAGAATTTCTCGCTCGGACTTGCTGACAAACTCGCAATATGACTGATTGATGAACAGAAAAGTGCCGTCCGGTCGAAACCGCGTGATCAGTTCCTTTTGATCGTTGACGATGTTTTTGAAATAGTCGCTGGCCCTGCGAAGTTCGCCGACGGACCGCAATGCTTTGGTTCGTTCCATCCGCAACCAGAAAATTGCGATTACGAATACCACCGAGACAATAGCAAAAGCTGAAATCATTCGATCACCAATTCAGAAATCGCCCCCCCTGTCTGCCAAAAGTATGGCTGGATCGTGCCGCGATGCCAAATTAAATTTCGTTATTCAGGGTGTTGAGATGTTCAACTTTTGATGATGTTGTGTTCAGGACCGAACGGAAATCCGGTGATGTTTGTTGCGCCCACTTCATCAACCACAAGTATATCGTGTTCACGATAACCACCGGCACCGGCCTCACCTTCCGGGATCATGATCATCGGTTCCATCGATATCACCATGCCGGGTTCGAGAACTGTCTCGATGTCTTCGCGCAGCTCAAGCCCGGCTTCGCGACCATAGTAGTGCGACAGCACACCAAATGAATGGCCGTAGCCAAATGTGCGATGGGCCAGCAGGTCATGTTCGATATAGATCTCGTTCAGTTCGGCTGCGATGTCGCAGCAACGCACACCGGGCTTGATCAATTCAAGTCCCCGCCGGTGAACCTCGCAGTTAACCTGCCACAACTCCAAATGTCGGTCTGAAGCATGATCGAGAAACAATGTGCGCTCCAAAGCTGTGTAATACCCGGCGATCATCGGAAAACAATTGAGGCTGAGAATGTCGCCTTTTCGCAAGGCGCGGGACGTCACCGGGTTGTGCGCGCCGTCGGTATTGATGCCGGATTGAAACCAGACCCAGGTATCGCGCAATTCACCATCGGGAAAAGACCCGGCGATTTCACGCACCATTGCCGTGGTGCCCTGGTTAGCGACCTCAAATTCGGGCACACCTTCTGCGATCGCCTCGCGACAGGCCCAGCCGCCGACATCGGCAATGCGGGCACTTTCACTGATCAGGGTAATTTCCTCGGGCGACTTTATCATCCGGCGTCGCATGGCTGCAGCGGCGACATCAACAAATTCAACCCCCGGCAAAGCGGCTTCCAGTTTGCTGCGCACATCGAGAGAGACATGGTCGAATTCGACGCCCAGACGTTTCGTCGTGCCAGCCAGCGACTTCACGGCAGCGTAAAAATTATCGCGCTGCCAGTCTGTGTACACCAGATTGTCGGGGTTGCGACGCCACGGCTGGCCACCGTCAATATTGGCCGAAATCAGGGTCGAGCGATCACCGGTCACGACAACGCCAAATGGTCGTCCAAAGGCGCAATAAAGGAAGTCGGCGTGATAATTGACGTTGTGGTAGGAGGTAAAGAGAACAGCATCGATATCGTTCTCCGCCATGTGGCCGCGAACGCCTTCGATGCGCCGCAACAGTTCAGCCGCACTGAATGTCGATGGCAGTCGGTCGCCATTTTCAATCGTAATCAGCGACGGCATTTCCATGATCAGGCTCCGACAGTCAGGCCATATTCGGCACTGGCATCTTCCAGCCACGCCCAGAGATATTCGGCGAAGCTGCGATGAACATAAACCTCGTATTCAGGCGCATCCGAGGTTTGATGCAAAATGATGTGGGCCTGGGCCAGCATGGTCTGGGCGCACTGACCCATCTCAAAAATTCGGGGATGCAGATCGAGGGCGCAGCCTTTGGCCATGACATCGCGCGCACGGGAACCCGATATGTTCAAAATGGTCCGGCTTTCGCTGACATCGCTCACAGCCGCATGCCGCCCGGTGACAACACTGGAAAGTTCTCCCGCGATACCTGCACTTTCGTCGCCCACGACCAGCCATTCATCGGGCCCGAGCCAGAGGATCCCTGCGTCGCCGCCGCCGGATACCGTATTTGGCGTGATCGGCAGTGATGTCCCCAGCGCGTCCAGGATAGCGGCCAGAAAAGCTTCATCGCTCGCATCACCGCGCAACACAAATTGACTGGTAAACGTCTCTTCCGACACGCGGATGCCGGACTTTGCGGCAGGCGCACTGGCCCGGGCGATCAGGTGCAGATGCGCGAGGGGGCTTTGGCGAATATAAGTATCAGCCATGAAGTTTCTCCCCTTCCGGATCGTAGAACACCGTCGATGAAATCTCCGCCCGCACGTTGCGCCCGCCCTCGAGCGGGATATGGACCGTCTCGCCCGTGCGCGAAAGGCCGCCACAGACAACCGCCATGGCGATGGAGCGTCCGAGATTGATGCTGAAATAACTCGACGTCACATGCCCGATCATCGGCATGGGAATGGGTGCATCAGGATCATCAACAATTTGCGCGCCTTCAGGCAGTACGTCATGCGGGTCCTCGGTCAACAGACCGACCAGTTGTTTGCGCCCCTCACGCAGGGTATCTGGCCGCGACAGACTGCGTTTGCCAATGAAATCCGGTTTCTTTTTGGAGACGATCCAGTCCATGTCGAGATCACCGGGCGTCATCGTGCCATCGGTATCCTGGCCAACGATGATGTAGCCTTTCTCCGCTCGCAACACATGCATTGTTTCGGTACCAAAAGGCGTAATGCCGTATTTCTCACCCGCCGTCATCAGCGTCTGCCACAGGCCCTTGCCGTAAGACGCCGGGACATTTATTTCAAAACTTACCTCGCCGGTGAAACTGATGCGAAACACCCGGGCCGGGATCCCGGCGACGGTACCGTTACGCCACGACATGAAGGGAAATGCCTCGGCGTCGAGGTCGATATCGTTGCACAATTCCGAAAGCAATGAACGGGCGTGCGGTCCACAGACCGCCAGCGTCGACCAGGCTTCGGTCACCGAATTGCAATAGACCTGTAATTCCGGCCATTCCGTTTGCAGCCATTCCTCGAGCCAGCCCATGACGCTGGCAGCATTGCCGGTGGTCGTTGTCATCAGGTATCGATTTTCATCGATCCTCGACGTCACGCCGTCATCCATCACCATGCCGTCTTCGCCGAGCATCAGTCCATAACGACAGCGCCCGATCTCTAGTTTTGACCAGGCGTTGGTATAGACCCGGTTGAGCAGTTCCGATGCATCCGGTCCCTGAATCTCAATTTTGCCCAGGGTCGTCGCATCAAGCAGGCCGATGGCGTTGCGCGCGGCCAGGCATTCGCGATTGACGGCGGCGTACATGTCCTCAGCGCCTCGCGGATAAAACCACGGACGTTTCCACTGGCCAACGTCTTCAAACTTCGCGCCATGCTCTTCGTGCCAGTGATGCATGGCCGTGCGCCGCACCGGGTCCATCAGGCCACCGATGGTTCGCCCGGCCAGCGCCCCCAGTGTTACCGCCGTATAGGGCGGGCGGAACGTCGTCGTCCCGACTTCGGGGATCGGTTTGTCGAGTGCCCCGGCGAGGATCGCGAGGCCTGGAATATTCGAGGTCTTTCCCTGGTCCGTGCCCATGCCGAGCGTGGTATAGCGTTTGAGATGTTCGACGGACTGGTAACCTTCCTGCGCCGCCAGATGAATGTCGGCATCGGTCACATCATGTTGTATATCGACAAACCGTTTTGCGCCTTTTTCCTGTCCGGGTCGTGTCGGGATGGTCCAGATGTGGCGCATGGGCGCGACTTCAACAGGCGTAGCAGCCGGTCCTTTCGGCGCACGACCGGGTTTCCTGAATCCGGCCTCTGCAGCCATTTCCTGGCCCGCTTTCCAACCGGCCTGCAGACAGCCATCCAGATCGAACACACCGGCGCCTGCCCCGGCCGATTGGGCCCGCTCAAAGGTGGCGCCAGGCACAAAGCAGGCTTGATCCGCGTCATACACCACCTTGCCCCCGGCGTGGCTTTGCAGATGGACGGCGGGACTCCAGCCGCCAGAGACGGCAGCCAGATCGCAGTCCAGTTTAAGTACGGTGCCCTGTGCCTGTGTGCCATCATCGCTGAGCGACATGATATCGACGCTTTTCAAAGCGCCGCGTCCGCTGGTGCCGACGATAGCCGAGGCCCGCATGACTTCGATCTTGCGATCCGCCGCCAGCGCCAGCGCCGCCTCGCCGGGCTGCGGGCGTACATCAACAATTGCCGCGACCGATACACCGCCATCGGCCAGATCTGCGGCACTGTCGTAAGCACCGTCATTGTTGGTGAACACAACGGCCTTGCCACCGGGGCGCACGGCCCACCGGTTGACGTAGGTGGCCGCAGCAGATGCCAACATGACACCGGGACAGTCGTTGCCGGCAAATATCAGGGGCCGTTCGATCGCTCCGCCGGCATGGATGACCTGCTGCGCCCGGATTTTCCACAGGCGTTGTCGCGGACCCGTCCCTGCATCAGCGGTGGGGCCGAGATGATCTGTGCGGCGTTCCAGCACGCCGATGTAATTGTGATCATAGTGGCCAAATGCTGTCGCCCGGGTCAGAACATTTACTTCCGCCATGACCGCCAGTACCGATCGAGCCGCGATGACCCAGTCACCGCTGGGCTGACCGTCGATTTCAGTGCGAGACCCCAGCAAACTGCCGCCGATCTCGGACTGTTCTTCAATCAGCATCACCCGGGCACCCGTCCGCCCGGCCGCCAGCGCCGCTGTTATCCCGGTCGGACCGCCGCCGACGATCAGGACGTCGCAGTGGGCGTGGATGTGATCGTAGGTATCAGGATCGGCAGCCGTTGGCGCCTTGCCCAGACCCGCTGCATTACGGATGACATGTTCATAGGTCATCCACCAACTGGCCGGCCACATGAAGGTTTTGTAATAAAATCCTGCCGGCAGCAGGCGTCCGAATAAATCATTGAGGACGCCGATATCGTATTTGACACTGGGCCAGGCGTTGACACTTGTGGCGTTCAAACCGTCATAGAGCTCGATTTGCGTCGCCCGCAAATTGGGCAGCGTGCGCGCACCGGTCTCCAGTTGCACCAGGGCGCTGGGCTCTTCGGCTCCGGCGGCAAAAATCCCGCGCGGGCGATGATACTTGAAGCTCCGTCCGACAATCTTGACGCCGTTGGCGATCAGCGCAGAAGCGAGGGTATCACCGGCAAAACCCTGATAGCGCTGGCCATTAAAGCTGAACCACAGCCGCCGTTCGCGGTCGATGCGGGCGTGTGGTGCAAAACTGGCGGCCAGGCGATTGGACTGCGTGCTCATACGTCGTCTTTCGCCGATGGTTTTTCACCCATTTTATAGGTCGTGCCGAACTGGTTGGTTGCCGTGTTTCGTTTCGCGTTAAACCAGCGGCGGCAGCCGTGGGCGTGATTCCAGCGTTCGAGGAACAAGCCTTTTGTATTCGAGCGCATGAAAAGGTATTCGGCCCATTCGGCATCCGACAGGGTGGCAGGCTCCGGCGGGCGGACGATGTGCGCTTCGCCACCATAACTGAATTCGGCTTCGTCTCGCAGGCCACACCAGGGGCAATCGATCTGTAACATTCCAGCCCCCTAGTGCGCGACCGCTGCGGCGCCGTGTTCGTCGATCAGAGCACCTGAGGTAAAACGGTCCAGCGCAAATGGCGCGTTCATCTCGTGCGGCTCGTCACGGGCGATGGTGTGGGCATAGACCCAGCCCGAACCCGGCGTCGCCTTGAAGCCGCCGGTACCCCAGCCGCCGTTGACATAAAGTCCACCGACCGGTGTTTTCGAAACAATCGGGCTGGCGTCGGGACAGGTATCAACGATCCCGCCCCACTGGCGCATCATGCGCAGACGACTGAATGACGGGAACAGCACAACAATCGCGCTGATCAGTTCCTCGACAACGGGCAGACTGCCGCGCTGGGTATATCCAGTCAGCGTATCAATCCCCGCCCCCATCACCAGTTCACCTCGATCCGACTGGCTGACATAACCATGCACGGCGTTGGACATGACGACGCAATCCAGCACCGGCTTGATCGGTTCCGAGACCAGGGCCTGCAGTGGATGGCTGGTGATCGGCAGTCGTACGCCCGCCATTTCGGCCAGCATGCTGGTGTGACCCGCGACGGCGAGAGCAACTTTTTTGGCCTTGATCGTGCCGCGCGTCGTCTCGACGCCGGTGACCTGGCCGCCTTCGCGATTGATGCCCGTCACTTCGCATTGCTGGATGATATCGACGCCACGTGCATCCGCCGCCCGGGCGTAACCCCAGGCCACAGCATCATGGCGCGCCACACCGCCCCGGCGCTGCAGGGAAGCCCCGAGAATGGGATAGCGAGTATCGAGCGAGATATCGATGGCGGGAACCATTTTCTTGATCTCACCAGGACTGAGAAATTCCGAATCGACCCCGTTCAGACGGTTGGCCGAAATCCGCCGCCCCAGTTCTTTCAGGTCGTGCTGATTGTGCGCGAGGTTCAGCACGCCGCGCTGGCTCAGCATGATGTTGTAGTTGAGATCCTGGCTCAGCCCTTCATAGAGCTTCAGCGAATGTTCATAGATCCGGGCACTCTCATCCCACAGGTAATTCGAGCGAATGATTGTTGTGTTCCGACCGGTGTTGCCGCCACCGAGCCAGCCCTTTTCAATCACGGCGACATTTGTAATGCCGTGTTCTTTTGCCAGGTAGTACGCAGTTGCCAGCCCGTGGCCGCCGCCGCCGACGATCACTACGTCATATTCGGCTTTGGGATCAGGGCTGCGCCACGCCAACGGCCAGTCCGTATGGTGGTTAACGGCGTTGCGCAAAAGACTGAAAATCGAATAGCGGGTCATGATGAAGATAATCTACCTGAAATTAACTCTCCTGGGCCGCACTTCGCCCGAGACAACCCCGCTATTCTGTTCCGTTGCCGACACGGTCCGCCCTGATTGCGACCGTGCCGGGCCTGAAAGCCGCTCTATTTTTTGGCCGCCGGTTTGATTTCCTTGCCGTCCTTGTCAAATCGTTTGATCGCCGCGGATTTGCGCAACCCCTCGATCATGGCGACAGAGACTTTCTGGCCTTCATTGCCCCGAATTTCAGCGACGCTGTCCTCAAATGTCGGGTTCTTGCCGGGACGGCGGGCTTCGACCTTGATGATGTGCCAGCCGAATTCGGTTTTGACAGCGGTCTTGGTAAATTCGCCGGCCTTCATGGCGAAAGCTGCTTCCGCAAATGCCGGGACCATAGCCTGTTTCTTGAAGAAGCCGAGATCGCCACCACGCGGACCGGAAGGGCCGGTTGATTTTGTTTTGGCCAACTCAACAAAATCGGCGCCGCCTTCAAGCTCCACGATGATGGCTTTGGCCTCATCTTCTTTCTCGACGAGGATATGCCGGGCGTGAACTTCATCTTCCGGTACGGTTTTGGCGTTCAACGCGTCATAGATCTCGCGAAGCTTCGCTCCAGTCAACCGGGCTTCGACATTGACCGTCAAATAGCGATCCTGCAGCACGCCTTCGCGATAAAAGTTGATGCGTTTTTTGACTTCTTCATCGCTCTCCATGCCGTCCTTGATCGCTGCCTGGGCGATGATCTTGCGGTCGATAACAGCCGAGACGAGCTGATCATTGATCTGCGCCTGAGGCATCCGCTTGTATTGTTCCGGCAATGATTGATAGAGCAAGTTGACGTCAGACTGGTAAACCGGCTCCCCATTGACCGAGGCGACGACGTTGTCGACTGGCGCTTTCTTCGGCTCGTCTGCAGCCCACGAGGGCGCAGCAACCGCAACTGAAAGGCCTGCCGCGATCGCGGCGACAACATATTTATTCATAGTTCTTTTCTCCTGGAGGGACTGAGCCATTATCGCCGGTGCTGATCGATCTAGTTATGACCGCTGATTTCGGCGTGAAGGGGTTTGGTTTCGTCAAAGCGGGCTTTCTGTTCAGGGCTCGCTTTTTCCTGATGTTGATCTTTCCAGTCATCGTAGGGCATGCCGTAAACCGCTTCGCGGGCCTCGGCGTCAGACATGTCGACGCCATGAACCTCGGCTTCGGCACGCATCCATTTCGACAAACAGTTCCGGCAGAAACCGGCCAAATTCATGATGTCGATGTTTTGCGCGTCAGTGCGTTTGGCGAGATGCGCGACAAGTCCACGAAATGCAGCCGCCTGAATGGCGTCCCGCGTTTGATCGTCTACGTCTTCAATTTTCACAGTTCATCTCCGCCACAAAACATTATCTTCAAATCAGAACGCAGAAACCTAGGGTAATGCCCGCATGACTTCAACCACACATCAGCTAAATCTAGCCTTTTTGTGGCGGAATTACGGCATCTCCGACAAATGGATTGGTTGCCCGCTCTGCACCGAAGGTGGAAAGCTCGCCATGGCCGGAGATGAAGGTGATATCATCGCCCAGCGGCCACAACTTGTCGCGGATCGAATTGATCAGATCTTCGTGATTGCCGCGCGGAAAATCAGTTCGACCAATTGATCCCTTGAACAAGACGTCACCAACCATCGCCACGCGCATGCCGTCATTGATGAAGATCACATGTCCCGGCGTGTGGCCCGGGCAGTGGCGAACGCCCAGCGTGATATTGCCAAAGCTCACCTCATCGCCATCATAAAGCCAGCGCGTCGGCTCGAACGGCCGGGCACCGGCGATACCATACTTCGCGCCGGCCTCCGCGATGTCGTCAATCCAGAATTTGTCATCGGGATGTGGGCCTTCAATCGGCACCTCCATGCGTTCTGACAATTCGGCCGCACCGCCGGCGTGATCCATATGGCCATGGGTGATCAGAATGCGCTCCAGTTTGAGGCCCTGTTCCTCGAGAGTTGCGATAATCTGATCGACTTCGCCGCCGGGATCGACGACGGCGGCCTGCTTCGTCGTCTCGCACCACAGAATGGAGCAATTTTGCTGAAAAGGCGTCACCGGCAGGATCGCCGCCTTCATCGGGTTTGTGTTTGTTTCATTCATGGCTAGAACATAGTGATCGCGCGGCAAAGCACAATACCGAAGGTCGCCCGAAATCGAATTACCGCAATACGGTCAGGCAACAACGACACTGCTGCAAGGAAAGTTCACGCGTACCGTAGTGCCAACGCCGATTTCACTTTCAATTTCAAGGTCGCCACCGTGCAATTCGGCCAATGAGCGAACCAGCGGCAGACCAAGCCCGGTACCCTGAAATTTTCGCTCGACCGAGCCATCGACCTGGCCGAACACCGACAGTGCCTTGTCAATTTGATCTTCGGCGATGCCAATCCCTGTATCAGTGACAAATAATGTCACACCGGAATTCTCAGTGCGTTCGGCACCCACGGTCACGACGCCGCCAGCTTCGGTAAATTTGACCGAGTTGGAAATCAGGTTCACAAATATCTGCTTCATCATGCGTTCGTCGGCAGACAAATCGGGCAGATTGTCAGCGCAATCGATTTTCAGTTTGACGCGTGCACGGTCGGCGCGATCCCCCAGCAATCCCAGTGACTTCTCGATCAACTCCCGCACATTGAGCTGCTCTGTGAAAAGCTGCATGGCACCGGCCTCAATCTTCGAGAGATCAAGGATATCGCTGAGTAATTCCAGAAGATGTCGCCCACTTGTATGAATGTCCGCCGCGTATTCCTTGTATCGGTCCAGGGCATCACGCCCCATTGTCAGATTTTCAATGATCTCTGAAAAACCGAGGATGGCGTTCAGCGGCGTGCGCAATTCGTGGCTCATGTTTGCGAGGAACTCTGATTTGGCACGGTCGGCATATTCAGCGGTCTCCTTGGCCTTGATGAGTTCCAGTTCGACAGCCTTGCTGTGCGAGATGTCGGTATTAACACTTCCAACCGCAATAATTTCACCTGACGGACCCTTGATGGGAAACTTCTGCACCAATATGGAGCGCCCGGTGCCATCAAAGAAATCTGTATCGACTTCCCAACTATATGTCTCTCCCGTCAACGCGACCTTGAGGTCAACTTCATGAACCTGGTCGATGTGTTTTTCGGATTTTTGCTCGAAAATTGTCGTGCCGATCAGTTCCGTTCCGTCCGGATTGAACCAGTCGTGCCACAATTGATTAGCCATTATGTGGTGCCCGGAGACGTCGCGAATAAGGATGGCTGAGGGTGAGCTTTTGAGGAATGCCTCAAATCGCATTTCCTGTTCGCGCAACGTCTGTTCGGCTTTTCGCTGTGACGTCATATCCAGTATCAACGAGAAAAACCCGATGACTTTGCCGTCGGCGTTGAAATTTGGTTGATAGGTAATATTGACGTGCCGCTCTACACCATTGGGATAGACGATGGTTTCGTCCCATCGGTCAACTTCCCCGTTCAATGCCTTTTCAATATGAGGGAGAACCTTGTCCAGAGTTTCCTGGCCGAAAATCTCCGGAACGGTTTTGCCGATGACGTCAGAGCGTGTCAGCCCGTACCATTCTTCCGCTGTGCGGTTCACATAGTGATACCGATAATCAGAATCGATGCTGGAAATCAGGACCGGCAAGGCGTCAGCGATGAGGCTTAATTCCTGCGTCCGATCAGCGAGCTGGGCCGCCAACTCACCTTGATTTTCCGCCGGGTTCGCGATCATTCCGGAATACCACCAGGCCAGAGGAATGATAACGATCAACACAAAAGCCACGATCGCCATTTGCTCATCCACAAAGGCGTTCAATCCGGTGACTGCAATCACACAGAGCGAGACCAGCAATGTTATTTTGGTTCTTGAATTCACGCCTGTAATGCCAGTTCAAAATCAGTTTTGCCGAAAGATTTGCCGTTTATCTGGATCTCGAGAAAATGCGTGCCTGCGTAATATTCGCGTGTGGTAATTTTCCTGATCGCATGCCGCTTATGGTAGTGAGGTGAGGCATTCGGCGCGACGGTCAAATTTTTCCACTTGAATACCTTGGGTGTGGTTCCGCCGTTGGCCTTTTTATGGTGAATGATGTAATCGATCATCAACAATTGTGGAACTTCCGACAGCGACTGCAAGTCAATTTCGAATTCCAGATATCCACCAAGATTAACCAATGGCGTAGTGATCGATATATCGCCGATGGACAGCCGAGGTTCGGTATATCCCAACGCTTTAAGGGTTTGCTCGTGGCCCTGTTTGAGCAAGGACCGGCAGGCGTGACGGACCATTCTTTGTTGGTCCTTGTCGGCATCAACCAGCCATTCCCCGGCGATCCCGGCGACAAGGTCCGGGTGATCCTTGGCAATGTCGTTGAGATTGTTCGCCACGGAGCGACGGACGTATTCAGCCTCGTCATTTTTCAACGCTTCCAGAATGGACAACAATGGGCCGGGATCCTTGACAAATTCCGTCAATTGCATCGACCACGGCAGACGCGGGCGACACCCTTCGGACGCCAGGCGTCTGATGTGGCGATTTCCGCTTCTTGTCCAGTCCAACATCTGCGCCAGAGTTTTCACCGGCTGTTCGATCAGAAATGGCCGGATGGCCGATTCGGACGTGAACCGTGAGGTCATGGCCTCAAGCAATTGCATTGAAATACCGAAATGCTTCTGCCCGTGAAGCGCGACGTATTGCCCCATCGGCATGATCGCCCAGCCGGCAATTCCGCTTTCACTGGTTTTGACTTCATAAAGATCGTCCGGCGGATCCTGCATCAAACTGGCCATCAGGACGGGGGCGGCCTGGTCGAAACTTTTGGGCAGGAACTGCGTCAAAGCCTCGACAATATGATCGGAGCGTTCTTTCAGCTCGAGATCGTCGAGGCCCTTGATCGCAAAATTACGGAATTCAGATGCGACGAAATCGGGACAGTGGCGTCCGAGATGATCAGCCATAGCCCTGATGAGTTCACGATTGAACAGGTTTTTGAAAGGTTCAGTCATGCGTCGTACGCCAGCAGCCACCTCGATAAAACGTAATTATTTCAACATTATACGCCGGGTCGCAATTACTTCCAATCCTCAGGTTGAATACCCGGGCATTAACTCGTCAGGCTTGCCTTCGCTTCCCGCCGACGGGCATGCAGGATTGGTTCTGTATAGCCACTGGGTTGCGAGAGGCCCTTGAACACCAGGTCACAGGCCGCCTGATAGGCGATGCCGTCAAAATCCGGTGCCATGTTCTGATAGGTCGGGTCTCCGGCGTTCTGGCGATCAACGACAGCGGCCATACGGCGCATGCTTTCGTTGACCTGATCCTCGGTGCAAATGCCATGATGCAGCCAGTTGGCGATGTGCTGGGACGAGATCCGCAAGGTCGCCCTGTCTTCCATCAAACCAACGTCATTGATGTCAGGGACTTTGGAACAGCCCACGCCGGCATCAATCCAGCGAACGACATAACCCAGGATACCCTGCGCATTATTGTCGATTTCGCTTTTGACGTCGTCGGGTGACAGGTTCTGGCCCTGCAACAAGGGCACTGTCAGGATATCGTCGAGGCTGGCGCGGCTGCGGCTTTTAAGTTCATCCTGCTGTGTCGTGACGTTGACCTGGTGGTAATGCATGACATGCAAGGTCGCCGCAGTTGGCGACGGGACCCAGGCGCAATTGGCACCGGCCTGCGGATGGCCGATCTTAGCCGCCAGCATCTTGGCCATTTCATCAGGCATTGCCCACATGCCCTTGCCGATTTGCGCCCGGCCCTGCAGTCCGGCTTCGAGACCGATATCTACATTCCAGTCTTCATAGGCGCCGATCCACGGTTGCGCCTTGATCGCGTCCTTGCGCAGGAACGGCCCGGCTTCCATGCTGGTATGAATTTCATCGCCTGTCCGGTCAAGGAAACCGGTATTGATGAATACTAGGCGCTCACGTGCGGCCCGGACGCATTCTTTCAGGTTGATTGTTGTCCGGCGCTCTTCATCCATGATGCCGATCTTCATGGTATCGCGCGCGAGGCCGAGGGCATCCTCGACCGCCGAAAAAATCTCGCCGGTGAAAGCAACTTCCTCGGGCCCATGCATTTTGGGCTTCACGATATAGATGCTGCCGGCTGCGCTGTTGGTACCTTGGGCGGCACCACGAATGTCGTGTACGGCGCACAAGCTGGTCATCAATGCATCGAGAATACCTTCGGGCGTTTCGCTGCCATCCGGCATCAAGACCGCATCCGTGGTCATCAAGTGCCCGACGTTACGAACCAGCAACAAGCTGCGCCCGCGCAAGGTCAACTCGCCGCCTGCGGACGAGGTAAAGGTGCGATCCGTATTAAGACGACGGACGATCGAATTGCCACCCTTCTCAAGCGTCTCTTCCAGATCACCTTTCATCAGGCCGAGCCAGTTGCGATAGACATCGACCTTGTCTTCAGCATCAACGGCGGCCACCGAATCTTCACAGTCCTGAATGGTCGTAATGGCGGATTCCAGCAGGACATCTTTTTTGCCAGCCGGGTCATCCTTGCCGACGGGATGATCGGGATCGATCTGGATTTCGGCATGCAGATTGTTGTTGCGCAACACGATAGATGTTGGTGACCCATTACCGGCATAGCCGACAAACTTTGCCGGATCGACCAGCGTGACCTGATCACCGCTGGCCAGCGTGGCTGACAATGCCTTGCCGCCGTCGTCAACAATTTGCCAGGCCGTGACATCGGCATGCTGCGCACCTTCCAGCGGTGCAATCTGGTCGAGGAAAGTATTGGCGAAGTCGATAACCTTCTGGCCGCGAACCGGATTGTAGCCACCACTTCGTGTCGCACCACCGTCTTCGGAAATTGCATCTGTGCCATAGAGGGCATCGTAAAGGCTGCCCCAGCGCGCATTGGCGGCGTTAAGGGCGTAGCGAGCGTTCATCACAGGCACGACAAGTTGAGGTCCGGCAATCGTCGCGATTTCAGCATCGACGTTTGAGGTCGAGATTTCAAATTCATCGCCTTCGGGTAACAAATACCCGATATCCTCCAGGAACTGACGGTACTCAGACGCATCAATCGATTGTCCCTTGCGGGCAAGATGCCAGGCATCGATTTCAGATTGAAGATCGTCGCGCTTTTTGAGCAGCGCCCGGTTCTTACCGGCAAGTTCATCGAGGATCCGGGCCAGTGACGCCCAGACGGCATCGGCCTCAATGCCGGTTCCCGGCGTTATTTCATTGGCGACCAGGTCATGCAAAACAGTTGCGACCTGAAGACCCGATTTCTCAATGCGATTAGTCATATTCGCTCCCGGCGAGGATATTGGCGGAAAAGGGAATATGACGTCATCCCGCCTGGTGGTCCAGAATTTATCGTGTGAAATTATTCGGAAATTTCAGCTCAACGCCTGAATTTGTTTGAAGGCCAGGCTCAGCTTTTCGACATCCAGTGGTTTCTCGACCGACCCCACGACATCCAGGCCCCAGACTTCAGCCAGTTTCTTGGCCCTTGCCAGAAGCGTCGTATCAAATCCGCTGATCATCAACAAACGTACGGCACTGCCCCGGTCGGCCAGCGTGCGCAGAACCTCGACGCCATCGAATTGCGGCATCACCAGATCGAGAATGATCAGGACCGGTTCATTTTCGTCGAGCGCCGTATTCAGATAATTGGCGTCCTGAACCGTGACGACTTCATACCCGGCGTCCTGCCCGACATCGCGGATCAGACGAAGGATCAATTCATCGTCGTCTATTGCCAGAAGTGTTTTTTTCTTCATGAAAATCCGGATCGGCAAATGAGGTATGCAATATAGTTAGCCTGGAAAGTCGATTTGGCAAAATTTTGTTGGGCAAAATTCTCAACTGGACGAAATCAGGCAACAGCGTCAGATTGAGCATAATAATATTTCGACATTCAGGATCAGGAGCGACAACGGTATGATTACCAAAGGCATCAAGGAACTCTGCGCCGAGGCTGAGGCGGAAATCGAAACATGGACCGTCGCCGAAGCCCTGACGAAACTTGACGATGACGATGTCGTATTTGTTGATATCCGTGATATCCGCGAATTGTGGCGCGAAGGTGCAGTGCCCGGTGCCGTTCATGCCCCGCGCGGCATGCTGGAATTCTGGGTCGACCCGGAAAGCCCCTATGCGCGCGATCTGTTTCAGTCGGGCAAGAAGTTTGCCTTCTTCTGTGCCGGTGGCCTGCGGTCGGCTTTGGCGGCCAAAGCGGTCCAGGACATGGGACTGAGCCCGGTTTGCCACATCGAAGGCGGCTTCGCGGCATGGAGAGAAGCGGGTGGCGCAACAGAGGTCAAGGAAGCAAAAACGCCGAGTTGATCACCCGGCGCAATTTAACATCTGGCGCAATTCGGAAAGGTATCAGAAATCAACATCCAGCAGCCTTGACGACTGCTGGATGTGAAAAATCTCGCGGGTAGAAAGCAGGATTAGTCGAGCGCGACCAGGTTTTCCGCCGACGATTTACCATTTTGTCCAGGGACCAGTTCGAATTCAACTTTCTGGCCTTCGCGCAGGCCCGAAAGACCAGCAGCCTGAACAGCTGAAATGTGAACGAACGCATCCTTGGAACCGTCCTCCGGCTCAATAAATCCGTAGCCTTTGGTTGGGTTAAACCACTTAACAGTTCCCGTAGTCATCTCGATATTCCTTTCAAATCGTCTCAAGTATGCACGCA